>Ga0255782_10001517_pt1 | contig 19913 bp, 15 predicted proteins | sample 101ome_26_FD_179980 | JGI IMG/M metagenome (GOLD analysis project Ga0255782, IMG submission 179980) | Coastal salt marsh microbial communities from the Groves Creek Marsh, Skidaway Island, Georgia - 101408AT metaG (version 2) | ecosystem: Environmental > Aquatic > Marine > Intertidal zone >...
TAGCGGGTAACACTAATACCGCTAGTAGTACTACCTTCGAGGTAGATACTCAAATACCTTCTATTGAAATTACTTCAGATCTATCCAAAGTTCAATTAGGTCAAACTGCTCAAATTTCGTTTACGATTAGTGAAGTTGGAACTGATTTTAGTTTCGATATGATTCAGGTGAGTGCTGGGACTCTTACAGCGCTATCAACTTTAGATAATCAAGTGTATACGGCAACGTATTCACCCCCTAGTGCGGAAGCTACTGAAGTTGTATTTTCTGTAGCTTCTGGCGTAGTAAGTGATGAATTTGGCAATGTAAATAGTTCAGCAGCATCGTTAACGCTATCCCTTAATTCAGCACCTTTTGGAACACCTGAACCTATTGAGGTTACTCAGGATGATCCGGATATGGTAGTGACGCTAACTACAGGGATAACCGATCCGGATGGAGATGAGATATCCGTTTCAGATTTAGAGGTAACTTATAGTCTTTCTTCTGATGAAGGAGCCCAGTATACAAGCGTAGATGATGAAGCCTTATTGAATAAGTTTTCACAGATCGTTACAGAAGAAAATTTAGAGGGCAATGATCTGACTATTTTTACTTCAAAAGCGAACTTTTTAAGTGGGGTAAACAAGGGCAAAATATCGATTAGTTATAATGTAACCGATGGTATTTATTCAGTAGCGGTAGATAATGAAATTATTATTACAGGTAAGAATGATGCTCCTACATCACAGGATGAAATTGAAACACAAACGGTAGTTTTAAATCAGGATGGAACTACTAAAAAGGATCTTAATGGAAATGATGTATTACAAACGATTGAAGAAGGCGTAAAAGTTATTGCCGCAGTTGAAGGATCAGATCCTGATTTTGGAGATATCATTACTTATAAGTTAGCTCCTGAAACTATTATTTCTGAAGGTCAATTAGTATTTAATGCTGATGGTTCTTACACTTTTGTGCCTGAGGAGCATTACTATGGTGAAGTTGATTTCGAGTATTTTGTAGAAGATAGTTTTGGTGTTAGACAGGGGCCCTATAAAGTTTCTATTGTAATTGAAGAGAGTCCTGATGATGATGGGATTCCTACAAAGCTTGAGACGCTCGGGAAGAGTACAGACCTAGATGGTGATGGTGTTCCTGATCGAAAGCAAAATAACATCAGTCACTTCCCAATGTCTAGTTATGAAGAATTTATTAATGGGAAGAACTGGGCAGAAGGTGAGGGCGGAACTCAGCCTTCACAAAGTAACTATGGAGCCATACTTGTGGGAAGTATTTCTGATAAAGAAGGGGACTTCGACAGCAACAATTATAAGTCTGATCCCAATGCTAAGCTTAAAGATTTAGGAATTGTTTCAATTCCGGAGAACATCCAAGAGACGTTTGAATATAAAGCTGATCTCTATCAATTCTCAATTATTCCTGAGCCTGGTAAGGAATTAACAGACTTAGATGAAAATCCAGAAAATGGGCTTCAGACACGAATCGTACTTGATCTTCCCAAAGGTATATTAGCCACGACTTACATCAAGAAAGATACCCTGGGTAATTTCTATAGCTTCAAGGATGACCAAGATTTAAGTACTTGGGATGATGGAGCAACGCTAATCGATACAAATGATGATGGTCTTATAGATCGAATTGTGGTTACCCTTACAGATAATGCTAGAGGAGATAACGATCCAATTGAAGGTCAGTTTACCGACCCGGGAGGTTTAGGTCTAGTAAAACCTATTATCGATAATACTACTACCGATTCTTTTGCTGAAGGCCAAGGGGTAGGTACTGTACTATACGACATCAATGAGAAGTACAGTGAAACTGATTTTGATCTAGAGGGGGACGAACTTATATATTCACTCACAGACTCGAATACTACCGCTGTACTAGCAGCAGTTAATATTGACTCAGAAACTGGAATCATCACCGTAAAAGACAAGGACGCCTTTGACTTTGAGACTTTTGTGAATGGGGATGGAGTTGCAGAGATAGAAGTAATGGTTAATGTAAGCGATCCATTTGGTTATTCAGATGAAGCACTCATAAGTATACCGCTCATCAACGTTGATGAGTATCCAAGAATTTTAAATGGTACCGATGTTGAGTTTTTAGAACAACAAGAGACGTCTGTTGTTGTGATAGATTTGGAGACGTTACCTGACTATCAAGATACTACGGAGTTTAGTATAGTGACAGGTAAAGATGGAGCGTTCATGAATGTGGATGCAGTGACTGGTGAACTTCGATTCAACGCTAAGACGTTCTTCCAGGAAAAAGGCATCTATGAGGTAGAAATACAGGCTACTGACATTAGTGGAAAGTCTGATACAGCAACGTTCCAAATAACGATTCTTCCGCTCGATGATGATGGAGACGGTATTGATAATTATACGGATAATTGTATCAACAGCGCTAATTCAGATCAGCTAGATACTGATGGAGACGGTGTTGGTGATGTATGTGATATGGATGACGACGGCGATGGAATTACGGACGACAATGAACTTTCTTGTGGTTCAGACCCGTTAGATGTGTTAGACACTCCAGTAGATACCGATGGAGATGGATTGCCCAATTGTTTGGATACGGATGATGACAATGATACGGTATTAGATCTGGAAGATGCGTTCCCATTAGATGTCAATGAAAGTGTTGATACCGATGCAGATGGTACTGGTAATAACGCGGATACGGATGACGACGCAGATGGATGGTTGGATGTGGATGAGCTAGCCGAGGCAACAGACCCACTAGATAAAGAGTCAGTTCCAGTAGATACGGATGGTGATGGCATAGGTAATGTCACTGATTTGGATGACGATGCAGATGGATGGTTTGATTTGGATGAGCTTGCTGAAGGAACAGATCCACTAGATTTAAATTCATATCCTGTAGATACCGATAGTGATCGTATTGGAAATGTAACCGATACAGATGATGATGGGGATGGATTATTGGATGTTGATGAAGTTGCTTTAGGTACGAATCCACTTGATCCAGATACCGACCATGACGGAGTGATCGATCCTACTGAACTAAATGACAAAACTGATCCATTGGATCCTTGTTTCTTGATAATAGATCATCAGACTATACAAGAAGGAATTTCAAATTGGGATCAATTGGATTGTGATGGAGATGGTATTCTTAATCGCTATGAACTTCAATCCTCGACCTCGACTACTTCTAGAGACTTGACAAAAGTTTATCAAGCGCTAGATACGGATGGTGATGGTATCTTCAACCACTTAGATACGGATGATGACGGTGATGGAATTCTTACGGCTTATGAATTCCCAGATGCCAATGGAGATGGTATACCCGATGATGCTTTAGATTCAGATGGAGAACAGGTGCCTAACTACTTGGATACGGATGATGATGGGGATGGAATACCCACAACTGAAGAATTCCCAGATGCCAATGGAGATGGTATACCCGATGATGCTTTAGATTCAGACGGGGAACAGGTACCTAACTATTTAGACATAGATGACGACAACGATGGTGTTTTGACTATTGAGGAGGCCTTAAGCCCTGAAGATCCATTTAAATATCAAGATACCGATGGTGATGGACTTCCAAACTATCTGGATATTGACGATGATAATGATGGAATAATAAGTTTGTTAGAAAACGAATTAGGAACAAACGATTTGAATGAAGACACCGATGGAGATGGAGTATTAGATGGTGTTGAATATAATGAAGATGGAACAGATCCACTAGACCCTTGTTCATTAGTTCTTGCTCATCAAACGGTTCAAGAAGGTATTGATAACTGGAACAGATTGGATTGTGATTTAGATGGAGTATTAAACGAATTAGAGGTGATTGAAACAGTTGACTTTGATAATGATGGTATTCCAAACTATCTAGATATAGATGATGATAATGATGAGTTACTTACGGAACAAGAATTACTACTTGGAACAAACTACTATAATGTTGATACCGATGATGATGGCGTAACTGATGGTGTTGAATTTGATACTGATGAAACAAATCCACTTGATTCATGTTCTTTAATTGTAGCGCATCAAACAGAAGAAAGGGGTATTGCAATTTGGAATCTTGGAGATTGCGATGGAGACGGGTTAATCAATGAGGAAGAGGCACTGTTAGATTCAGATCAAGATGGTCTTTGGAACTATATTGATATAGATGATGATGGAGATGGTTTATTAACCAATTTGGAGAATCCAGATCCTAATCAAAATGGCAGCAGTGAGGACAGCTTCGATTCAGATAACGATGGTATACCCGATTATTTTGATGTGAACCAGTTTACATCAAGTGAAACAGTTGCCAAAGATATTGAGATTTATAATGCGTTATCGCCTAATGGAGATGGTTTTAATGATGTCTTTACCATCAGAAATATAGAAATGTATCCAGATAATGAATTAACCATTTTTAATGGTTGGGGAACAACGATTTATAAGACTACGTCCTATGGGCAATATAATAGGTTTTTCACTGGTCATAACTCTAATGGCAACTCATTACCAGAGGGAGTTTATTACTACATACTCATTGTGCGAGATGGTGAAAATACTCAAACGTTTAAGGGGTACTTATATATTAACAGATAAAAATATATGCTTATGAAATTATCCAAACGCGATAAAGAAATTGCCATGAAGACTCTTCCTCCTCACATCAAGGGGGTGACTTTTCAAGGGAAGTATTATAGTAAAGAAGATATATTATCTATAAGGGAAAAACTAAACTTGGAAAATAAAGAGTAACGCATGTTTTTTGCTTTTTGCAATGGCGTTAACTAGCTTATAAATTCTCTCTGTTAATCACATAAGTAACAAACTTTTTGATGATTTTTTTTATAGTTTTATAAAAAAACGATAACTAAATTTTAACGGTAAACAAATAACCCAGGTCAAGGGCAGTCAGATTTAAAACATCAATCCAAAAAACTACTCGTTCAATGGGATATAACTCGCTTTTAAGGCAGCGAAGAGCTACCCGTAAGCTTTCTAAGCATTCCTTTAAAAATATAGGAGTGAAAGGGCCAAACAGAATACCAGTAGAGCCTTCCATAAACTCCAAGGGGTCTAAATGTAGCTGTTTGTTGTAACTGTTGATCTATAATTTTAAATTCTAGCCAAGCTTCTCCAGGAAGTTTCATTTCGGCATAAAGCAACAGCTGTCCTTTAGATCGATCTGCATATAAGACCCTCCAAAAATCAATCGCATCTCCAGCATTGATGTCACTTTGAGTTGTTCTTCCTCTTCTTAGCCCAACACCTCCAGATAACTTATCCATAAACCCTCGTAATTCCCATAGAAAATTTGCATGATACCAACCTGTTTCACCACCAATTTTCCATAACCGATCAATAGTCTGTGCTCGATCTGTCATCTTTTGAACGCGTCGATCGGTAAAACATCCAAATTCAGGAACTTTAATAAGATCTGAAATCATCAGATCAAACCCACTACTGGCATAGGAATCCTTCCAACTAGAAGGAACATCGTGTTGTCCAATCTTACTAAAGGCTTTTTCAAGTGCGTTACGGTAGCTGATGGGCTTAATTTGTAGTAAATCATTGATCTGAGAAGGTTGACAGGTAACTTCAACATTCATACTCTCTACAAGTGAAACGGCTAATTTGTATGAAGTAGAAGTAACAAAGTACAGCCAATAAGATGATAATCTAGGGGTCATCACAGGAACTGTATAAATAAACCGTTTTAACCCTCTGGTTGCTGCAAAACCATATAACATTTCCTTATATGAAAGCACATCGGGTCCCCCTATATCATAGCTTTTATTGTAGGTTTCTTTTTGAAAAAGTGTTCTACTCAAAAACAATAAGACATCACTAATTCCAATAGGTTGACATTTGGTAAGCAACCATTTAGGAGCAATCATAAGGGGAAGTTTTTCAATAAGGTCTCTTATAATTTCAAAGGAGGCACTCCCAGAACCAATAATTATTCCCGCTCTAAGCGTTGTAGTGTTATAAGAACCTCTTGATAGCAAGAGTTCTACATTTTTTCTTGAACTTAAATGCTTGGAAAGATTAGAGCTATTAACGATTCCGCTTAAATAAATTAAGTGCTCAATCGAAGTTGTTTCTAAATAAGCGCTGAAATTTTCTGCACATTGAGCCTCCAATGAGGTATAATTTTCATGAGACGACATAGAGTGCACCAAATAATAAGCCCCTTGAATATCCTTTGGAAGCGTGTTGAGAGTTTCTTTTTTTAATAAATCAACTTCGATCACTTGAACTAAGGGGTGGTCTTTCAATTCTTTAGAAAATCGTTGTTCATCTCTAACACAACAAACAACCTCGTGCTTTAAGTCAATTAAGACAGTAAGCAGTCGTTTTCCAATATATCCGTTTGCACCGGTAAGAAGAATTTTCATAGGTATGCTCAAAAGATTAGTAAAGCAACTAGACTTAAAGTTTAATTACTGAAACATCATTATGAATCTAATAGACGATCATAGGAGTTTTCTTGATAGAAACTTTAAAATCTGTATTGATTTCCTTTACAGCAGGAATTTCCTAAAGATACTTAGAATCTAATGAAAAATCTACCCCTGTCCCAAGAGTTCATTTAAGGAATCGTTCTATTTTAATTGTATATCAAACTAAAGCCTTGCAAGAACCTTGCAGGTTTTCAAATTACAAGACAAACAAAAACCCCGAATTAATTCGGGGTTTTGTAGGCATCATAAGGGATTTGATGAAGTGGAGAATACCGGATTCGAACCGGTGGCCTCTTGCCTGCCAGGCAAGCGCTCTAGCCAACTGAGCTAATCCCCCCAGTCAATGCAAATCTAACTTATTTTATTCTTCCACAAACAAGAATTTTAAGCCTCTTGAATTAAATTCTGTATTAAATGCATCCACGTCTTCTTTAAGCGATTTATTAAAGATTTCAAGAGCCGCTTCAACTTTCTCAGTAAGTTCCACTCGAACAGCTTCATCTTGCTCAGTTGGTGGGAAATCATCCAATCCAACCAAAGAATTTAAGTGCCCTAGTTTGTTGGTAAGCTTGATCGGGAAATTGAGTGGATCTTGACCAGATCTGTTCTGAGTTTGATACAAGGTCTTCTCAACTTCTGAAAGAGAATCAGCCATGGCTTTCGCTTTTTCAACTAAATCACTCACTGACTCATCATCTTCGTATTGCTTCTCAAATGCAGCCAATTGTTTGTTGGTCGCTCTAATAGTTTCAATAGCTTCATGTGCCTTATTGATGGTGGTATTGACCTTAGTGATGAAATCGTATTGTTGTTGCATTCCTTCAATACTGGATTCAGTTCTTGGATCTGCTACAATTTCAAAGTCTTGTTTTTGAGACACTCCATCTACTTCTAAGTGAACAGCATAGGTTCCTGGAACTGCTTTGGGTCCATTGAGATTGGCCCACCAGAGAATCATGCCATCCAATCTTTTGGCTCCTAAACCTCTTGTATCCCAAACAAAGGTGTTCCCTCCTTTTGCAATTTTGAGTTTGTTTTTCTTCTCTTCAGTTCCGTAGGTAGCCAAAGTATCTCCTGCAGCGTTCGTAAATCGAAGGGATACTTTTGAATCCGCTTTAGGAAGGTAAAAATGCGTAATGACACCATTAGGGTGATTGGTTCCTGCAGTTTTAGATGCTCTTCCGCCACCACCTTTTGTTCTATAAGAATCTTTAGGAGCGTAAAGAACAGCCTTATCGGTTGTATTGGAATTTAATTGGTGCAATACAGTTAGATCGTCAATGATCCACAAGGCTCTTCCCTGAGTTGCAACAATGAGATTGTTGTCTTTGATCGTAAGGTCTGTAATAGGAACAATGGGTAAATTGAGTTGGAATGGTTTCCAGCTAGTACCGTCGTCAAATGAGATGTACATTCCTGTTTCGGTACCCGCGTAAAGTAAGCCTTTGCGCTTTGGATCTGCTCGTACAACTCTGGTGAAATGCTCAGCATCAATTCCAGACGTAATGGTAGTCCATGTAGCTCCGTAATCGGATGTTTTATAGAGGTAGGGTCTAAAATCTCCTTCTTTGTACAAGGTGGCCGCGATATAGGCAGAACCCTCATCAAAGTGAGAAGCATCAATGCTGTTGACCATTGCCCAAGTTGGCATTTGTTTTGGAGTCACATTGGTCCAAGTTGCTCCATTGTCTTTTGAAATGTGAACTAATCCATCATCAGATCCTACCCATAGAATTCCTTCTTTAAGGGGGCTTTCATCCATCGCGAATAAGGTTCCGTAATATTCAACAGAGGTGTTGTCTTGAGTGATGGGACCTCCACTTGATTTTAATTTGGAAGGTTCATTTCTGGTGAGATCTCCAGAGAGCACTTCCCAACTTTGTCCTTCATTTGTAGAACGGTGTACGTGGTTCGAAAGGGTGTATAAAGCCTTTGGATTATGTCTAGAAAACTGTATTGGAAAATTCCATTGGAAACGGTATTTCATCGCCTCAGCTCCAGCTCCCATCGGGTTATCAGGCCAAACATTGATTCCTCTTGTAGTTCCATTTTTGTGATTGACTCTGGTTAAAAAACCGTCATAAGATCCTCCGTAAACGATATCGTTATTAAGCGGGTCTACTGCAATATGAGCAGATTCTCCTCCTGCAGTAGCTTCCCAATCATCTTCAGAAATGAAACGCCCATCAGAGCGGTGATTGATTCGAACTGTAGAATTGTCTTGCTGCGCCGCTAAAATCTTATAAGGAACACTATTGTCGGTAGTGACTCTATAGAACTGAGCAGTCGGTTGATTCCCATAAGTAGACCAGGTTCCACCGCCATCATTAGATACTTGACCACCCCCATCATCGGCGATAATCATGCGTTGATTGTTTTCAGGATCAATCCACAAATCATGGTGATCTCCATGAGGAGCATTGTGCGTACTAAAGGTCTTACCTCCATCTGTCGATTTGTGATACTGTACATTCATCACATAAACCGTATTGAGGTCTTGAGTATCTGCATAGACCTTGGTGTAATACCAAGCTCGTTGTCTCAGTTTTCGTTCGGAGTTAATTTGAGTCCATGTTTCACCGCCATCTTCTGAACGGTAGAGTCCTCCTTGCTCTTTGTTTTCAGCAATGGCCCAAACGCGATCAGAATTTAAAGGAGATACGGTGACTCCAATAATTCCAAGAGTACCTTTAGCAAACCCTTTGTTTTTTGATATCTCGGTCCAAGTTTCACCGGCATCGGTTGACTTCCAAAGAGCTGAACCATCTCCTCCTGAATCCATGCTGTAAGGAGTGCGTTGTATTCTCCAAGTAGAAGCGTAAAGAATACGTGCATTATTTGGATCGATGATCAAATCAACAGCACCTGCTTGTCCGTTAGCAAAAAGAGTCTTTCTCCAAGTTCTTCCTCCATCGGTACTTTTATAGACTCCTCTGTCAGCATTTGGTTTGTAGATATTTCCAAGAACGGCAGCATAGACGATGTCCGGGTTCGTTGGATTGATTCTGATTCTTGGAATGTGTCTTGAGTTTGGCAGGCCGATATGATTCCAGGTCTTACCTGCGTCGATACTTTTGTAGACACCGTAGCCTGAGGATACATTCCCTCTAATGGTGCCTTCACCACCTCCAACGTAAATGGTATTGTGATCCGAAGGAGCTACAGCAACAGATCCAATGGACCCTCCAAAGAATCCATCTGATATGTTTTCCCAAGTAGTTCCTGCGTCTGTAGTTTTCCATACTCCACCACCGGTAGTTCCCATATAGTACAAATTATTTTGTCCCGGAACTCCAGTAACTGCAGCGGATCGTCCTCCTCTAAAAGGACCTACAAGTCGGTATTCCAAACTGCTATAAAGTTCTTCTTCATAAGAAGTTGTGGCTTGTTTTTTGCTTTTTCGTTGCGCTGAAATTTGTTGAGTGGGCATTAGGAATAGTGCAACAAAAACAAGTAAACTAATGTGGGTAATTTTTTTCATTGTCAGAAGGTTTTAGTTAGTACAAGATGAACTAAACTAAAATAGTAAAAAATTATCACATTTGAATAGTGGTTTCAAAAGCAAAGGCACCTGTGCCACAGGTTTCCCAAAACTGAGATGAATCTAGAGATCAGTGGCGGAGGAGCCTTCGTTCCAATTATGAACCCAACTGGCAACAGTTGCAACCCATGGATCCGCATCATTAAGACAGCTGATGTGTTCGTATGTATCCCCTCCAGCTTCTATAAACTGCTCTTTTCCTTCCATGGCAATTTCTTCCAGTGTTTCTAAACAGTCGGCTACAAAAGCAGGTGTAATGACTAAAAGTTTTTTCTTTCCTTCTTTTGCTAATCGCTCAAATTCTTTATCAGTATAGGGTTTGATCCAGGCATCAGAACCTAGTCGTGATTGAAACGAATGAGTGAGGTTTTGCTCTGATTCACCAAGGGCTTCTCGAAGTTTGATCGTTGTGGTCACACATTGATGTTTATAGCAAAATTCATGGGCTTTAGAGTCCGTAACACAACAGCTTCCATCCATTTTACAATGCGATTTGGTCACATCGCCTTTTCGAATGTGTCGCTCGGGAACTCCGTGATAGGAAACAAGAATATGGTCGTAGTCTTTTCCTTTTATTTTCTGTTGGACATCCTTGGCTAAGACCTCAATATAATCAGCGTCTTGATAAAATGCTTTTTTAAAGTTGAGTTTCATATGTGGAAAAAACGCCTCTTGAACCTCCTTTGTTTTGACTTCTACTGTTTCATAAGAACTCATAGCGTACTGAGGGTACATCGGAATCACGTACACCTCTGCAACTCCTTGTTCTTGGAGTTCTTGTAGCGCCTTTTGAATACTCATCTCTCCATAGCGCATCCCTAGTGCTACAGGGATATCAATCGCATTTCTGAGTTTTTCTGTAAATCGTTCTGAAATCACAACCAATGGAGAACCTTCTTCCCACCATATTTTTTTGTAAGCCTTTGCAGATTTTTTAGGCCTCACATTTAAAATGATTCCTTTCACTAAAAAAGTTCTCAAAAGTTTTGGAAGATCGATGACGCGTTCATCCATTAAAAATTCTGCTAAATAAGGTTTAACATCCTTTGCAGTTGGACTTTTAGGGGAACCTAAATTGATGATAAGCACTCCCTTTTTGTTGAGTTTAGTCATGGTTCTGAATTCCTGATTTAATGAGTTGTTCTACTTTGTCGATGATTATTTCAGAGTCTCCACTGTTCTCAATCGGAGCGTGAAGATAAAACTTTAAATGTACTCCAATTCCATTTGGGAAGGCACCGAAGCGGTGCATTTTCCAGGAATTACTGATACTGATGGGTAGGATCACAGCATTGGGGCTGCTTTCCATTAGAATTTTTAGACCACCTCTTTTGAACTTTCTCGGTTGACCGTCCTTAGAACGCGTCCCTTCTGGAAAAATAACAGCGGCTCTTTTGTGTTTTTCAATAGATGTCCCCAGCGAAGCTATTGCCTTGAGTGATTGATCAGCGCTTTTTCGGTCGATAAGGACTGATCCACCGTATTTGAGGTTGTAGGAGACCGATGGAATGCCTTTGCCGAGTTCTTTTTTAGCCACAAACTTAGGATGGAGACTTCTGAGTTTCCATATAATATAGGGAATATCGTAAAGACTTTGATGATTGGCAACGATGATGACAGCTTTTCCCTTTGGTACTTGTTCCTCAGAAAAATAACTGTATCGGGTCCCTAAGATTCTAGTCCAGAGCACCAGAAAAAAATTCATAATGGACACCGAAGCTTTATGCGCTTGGTATCCAAAAATAGTGAAGCATATCCACTGAATAGGGTGAAACACTAAGAGTGTCAATCCAAAAAACAGATTGTACACGATACTCAGTGGATAGGCTAAGAGTTTACTCAAGCTTAACAGAATTCGTTATAAGCTGCTTTTAAGTTTTCAGCGATTAAGTCTGCAGGTCTTCCTTCGATATGATGTCTTTCAATCATATGAACCAACTCCCCATCTTTAAACAGGGCAATTGAAGGAGATGAAGGAGGGAAAGGCAACATAAGTTCTCTCGCTTTTTCTACCGCCTGAAAATCAACTCCAGCAAAAACAGCACAGCAGTTATCAGGAGTTTTATCATTGGCTAAGCTCATTACAGCTGCTGGTCTGGCTGCTCCTGCAGCACACCCACAAACTGAGTTGACCACGAGTAAGGTTGTTCCTTCTTTGGAAAGCGCTGCTACAACTTCCTCTGCAGTATATAAATCTTGAAATCCTCTTTGTGAGAGCTCTGCTCTCATCGGTACTATTAATTCTTCTGGATACATAATCAAATTTTTTAGAATGCAAAAATAATTAAAAATGCTTAGAACTACTTCAAGCATTCCCTTAAATAAAGGTTAAAGCCTTTCCTGTTCCATTCGTTTAAATCCTGCTTTTTACTACCTTAGTCATTGAAAATCGTATGATATGAAGAACAGTTCCTTACGAGTTAGAATATTTATGACCATGATCGCCTTGGTGCTAGTGGCTTCCGCTCTCATCGCAGGGATTACTATTTATCAATATACCGAACAGGCTAAAGACTATCACCAAGATCGTTTAGAGCGAAAGGAATCCCAATTAGAACGAAGTATTTTAAGTATTCTAGAACACAATCACTGGGATGAATCCAAATCGCTTAAAGATTATTTGAGAGATGAGGTAACAGCCATATCGTATATTCAAAACATCAATTTTAATGTCTATTCTTTAGAGGGGGAACTTTTGGCTACCGGGATGTATGATCAAGAATTGATACCAACACCAGTGAGTGTTCCAGCTTCTATTTTAGAAGTTTTAGAAACCAACAGAGATCGACATGTGAACGAAACCAACATCAAAGGTGTCGATTATCTTTCATCGTATCGATTTGTCGTGGATCAAAAGGGGGTGCCCATCTGTATTCTCCACCTTCCCTATTATCAGGACAATAGTTTTAACGATAAAGAGCTCAATGAGTTTTTGATACGATTGACGCTTGGATATGTAATTCTTTTGATGATTGCTATTGGGATATCACTTTTGTTTTCATCGTATATAACCAAATCGTTTAAAACGATTTCAGAAACCTTAGAGCACACCGATTTAGATAAACGATTTAAAAAAATAGAGGCAACACAAGTCAGTCCTGAAATGAAGGTGTTTATAGATGCTTATAATTCGATGATTGACCAGCTCAAAGCCAGTGCTGAAAAGCTCGCTAAAAGTGAACGCGAACAGGCATGGAGAGAAATGGCCAAACAGGTAGCTCATGAAATTAAAAACCCATTGACTCCAATGCGATTAAACTTACAATTATTCGAACAACAGTTTGATCCAAAGGGGCCCAATGCCAAAGAGGAACTTCGAGAACACACACAGATTCTATTGGAACAAATAGATACTCTTAGTTATATCGCTTCAGCTTTTTCAGATTTTGCTCAGATGCCTGCCCAACAAAACGAAGAAATTGACGTCAATAAGATTACGAGTTTGGCACTTTCATTATTTTCAAAGCCCTATATTCACTTTAAATCAAGTGATGCTGATTTATTGGTAAAGTTTGATCGTACGCAACTCATTCGCATCATTAATAATTTAGTTAAGAATGCTATTCATGCCTGTGATGAACAACAAAACCCTTTGATTGAGGTCGAGATTCTAAATTTAAAGAGCCACTTCAAAATCATTATTAAAGACAACGGCAAGGGCATAGCTCCTGAGTATATTCAAAAGATCTTTGAGCCTAAATTTACTACAAAGAGTTCGGGTATGGGACTAGGGCTCGGAATGGTCAAATCGATCGTAGAAAACTATATGGGAACAATATCCTGTGAAAGCCAATTAGGAAGGGGGACTGTTTTTACCATTGAAATACCTTTAAAAGCCCTTTAATATGAACTATCGTAATGTAAAAATAACTGTAGACCAAAAGATTGCTATAATAGTGATCAATCGTCCCAAAAAACTCAATGCCCTCAACAGAGAAACCATTGCAGAGCTGGGCTTTGCTATCGATGAATTGAGCCATAATTCTTCTACACGAGTGATTGTAATTACTGGAGAAGGGGACAAGGCATTTGTGGCAGGTGCTGATATTGCTGAGTTCGCTCATTTTTCATCCCAAGAGGGACAAGAATTAGCTCAGAGAGGACAAGAGGAATTGTTTGATAAGATTGAGATGTGTCCAAAGATTGTGATTGCAGCGATCAATGGTTATGCACTTGGAGGAGGGCTCGAACTCGCCATGGCATCTCATATTCGAATCGCTAGTGAAAATGCCTTAATGGGACTTCCAGAAGTATCTTTAGGGCTCATTCCAGGTTATGGAGGGACACAGCGACTTCCCAAGCTCATCGGAAAAGGAAGAGCCTTGGAACTCATTAGTGCCGCTACGATGATTGACGCAAAGAAGGCCTGTGATTGGGGATTGGTTAATTCAGTAGTTCCACAAGATGAGCTAATGGATGCTGTAATCAAATTGGCGACAAAGATTTCAAAAAATTCAGCTTCGGCAATTAGCAATGCAATTGATGCTATTAATGCATACGATCAAGATGCAGGTTTTCAACGTGAAATTGAAAATTTTGGTCACTGTTTTGGCACCGATGATTTTAAGGAAGGTACCGATGCTTTTTTAAACAAAAGAAAACCAAACTTCAATTAGTCTTCAAAGGGCAAGTGCAGGGTTGCTACTCCTGCAGCTTCTAAAAACTTAATTCCAGAAAGATCTTTATAGGCATTGGCGTAAACCACTCTTTTAATTCCTGATTGATGAATGAGCTTACTGCATTCCTTACAGGGTGATAGGGTGATGTACAATGTAGCCCCTTTACAAGAATGTGTTGATGAGGCAACCTTTGAGATGGCATTGGCCTCTGCATGTAAAACATACCATTTGGTATATCCTTCTTCGTCCTCACAAAAATTCTCAAAGCCAGAAGGGGTTCCATTGTAGCCATCAGAGATAATCATTCGCTCCTTGACCATAATCGCACCTACTTGTTTGCGCTTACAGTAAGAAAGGGCTCCCCATTCTCTTGCCATTTTCAAATAGGCAGTGTCGTATTTTAGTTGTTTTTTATCCTTGCTCATCATATTGATTGGGCCAATTTAAGACTAATTGTTCAAAGCTTCAAATTAGTTGAAGAGAGAAGTGAAGGTGCCGTATAAGAGTGGCAACGTAAGTACCCCGATAAGGAGTGCACTCCATTTTATAATCTGCTGCTTTTGCAACGAAGTTTTAGTTAGGAATACTACTGCTACAACAACCATTAAAATGATGATGAGTTGAGCGATTTCAAGACCAATAGCAAATGAAATCAGCCCCTTGATTTTGTCTTGGGTTTGACCCATAAGCATCTTGAAATAATTAGAGAATCCAAAACCGTGAATGAGTCCAAATAAGGCCGTTGCAATCAAATGAAATCTCAGACTTTTGCTATTTAATTTTTGAGTGTATAGGATATCAAACACCACCATTAACAGAATGCTCAAAGGGATTAAAAATTCGATGACAGCCGTATTGACTTCGAGCACTTCATAGGTCGATAAGGCTAGAGAAGTACAGTGTGTGATTGTAAATACACTTACCAAGTAAAAAAGGGTTTTGTTTTTAGAAAAACTAAAGGGTAGCGCCATGGCTGATAGAAACAGCAAATGATCGTACGCTCCTAAATCCAAAACATGTAAGACTCCTAATTTGATATAAAATAGTATTGTTTCTATCATATTCCTCGTTCTTTACAGATGGCCTGATAAGCCTGCCCCACTTGTTTAAATTTTTCTTCAGCCCCTTTTTTAATGGCTTCATCCTCAGTATTGACGCGATCAGGATGGTATTTTTTAGCCATATCTCTATAGGCTTTTTTGACCTCTGCATCTGTTGCAGATTTTGAAATCTCTAAGATTTCATAGGAAGAGGTCGTCGATACCACAAACATCGCTTTAATCGATCTAAAATCAAGGGTTTTGATTTTTAAGTAGGAGGCAATTTCGGTGAGGCGTTCCAATTCTTTTGGATGAACCGCTCCATCACTGTGAGCGATTGCAAATAAAAAATGTAAGAGTTGCAATCTCATGGGGTAAGATACCATCCCATTGAGTTCCAAACAAATCTTTTGAGCATTGATGTCTTTTTTGTCAACAGCAGAGTTAAAAGTCTTGAAAATACGGTTGGCTCTCGCTGGACCATAGGTTCGTATAAAGTACTGTTGAACGTATTGACGTTCAGCGTCGGAGACTTCTCCATCCGCTTTAATCACAATCGCACAAAGCGACAACAGATGTACCTCAAAATCTTGAGATGAAACCCTTCGAGAAGTTGTATAAATAGTTCCAGAACCTCCCTTTTGGAATTGATCGATAAAACTACCGATTAAAAACCCTAAAATGGCTCCTGGAAATCTGAGTAAAGCATAGCCGATAAAGGTAGCTAACCATCGAATCATAGTAATAATTTGTATCAAAGATATGTTTTTGTACCATCCTATAAAAACATATCTTTATCGGATGAATCCATTTGACGACAACTACTTTATGAAACGAGCTTTAGAGGAAGCTCATATCGCCTTTGATAAGGGCGAGGTTCCAGTTGGGGCTGTCATTGTCGTCGATGATCGCATCATCGCTAGAGCTCATAACCTCACTGAGCAACTCACCGATGTTACAGCGCATGCTGAGATGCAAGCGATCACAGCAGCGAGTAATTTTTTAGGAGGAAAATACCTCAATCAATGCACGCTTTATGTCACATTAGAACCTTGTGTGATGTGTAGTGGAGCGCTCTACTGGAGTCAACTAAAAAAAATTGTTTACGGAGCCTCTGATCCCAAAAGAGGAGGCCTTGCATTAGGGGTAAATCTACATCCAAAAACAGAGATCGTTTCAGGGGTGATGAAAGATGAAGCATCGGAACTTCTAAAAAGTTTTTTTAGTCAAAAGAGAACCTAGGACGAACTATTTAAACAAAAAAAATCCCCGAAATTCATTCGAGGATTAGCGTTCTATGCATTCAAAAAGAAATTAATCAATAAGATCTACATTTACGGCAACGGTTCCTTTTTTTCCATCTTCTTCATCGTAAGAGACTTTGTCTCCTTCTTTAAGTTCGATGCCGTTTAAAGCGGTTACGTGTACGAATACATCGCTTCCGTTTTCGTCGTTAGTAATGAATCCATAACCTTTAGATTCATTAAAAAATTTTACTGTTCCAGTCATTAATATATATTAAAAAATTATGATGCAAATGTAGGCTTTTAATAATAGCTTAAAGATTATTTTAAAAAAAATGAAAAAATTATACGAAAATATTAGCTATTTTCTTGGTTTTCTCTCATTTTTTCAATGTTTTCTTTGCTTAGGGTATAATCTTTCATCTTTTTACCCTTGGAGGCTACAATTACGAAAACGGGCATAATCACTAAGAAAAGCAATGCAGTTCCCATACCTATATAAAAATCACCATCTGTTGTTTCTTGGCCGTCTTTGATATAGAAACCGTATAAAATGCTCGAGAGGCATAAAAGAGATGCAAGTAGGAGTAACTTTTTCATTATCTAGTAAAGTGAATCAATTTTCTTCTGTAGGCGGTAAGAAGCTTTGATTTTGAGATAAAGCCTTGATATTCGCCATTTTTTACAACAGGTAAATTCCAAGCGCCAGAACGTTCAAATTTATCCATAATATAGGTCATTTTGTCTTTTTCTAGATCGATGAGATCTGGAGCTGAATGCATGATTTCTGCAACAAAGATTTCGTTGTAGAGTTCTGGTTTAAACATTTTAGAACGAATGTCATCTAAGAGAATGACCCCTAAGAACTGTTTGTTATCGGGATCAATGACTGGAAAGATATTACGCTTTGATTTGACAACGGCCGAATGGATTATTTCACCGAGATTCATGGTAGGGTGAACCGGGATGAAATTGGTTTCTATAACCGAATCAATATCCATTAAGGTCAATACGGCGTGATCCTTATCGTGAGTGATCAAATCGCCTTTTCGACCGAGTTCCATGGTATATACAGAGTGTGGCATGACCATTTTGGTAATGGCATAACCCATTGCAGAGGTGATCATTAAAGGAATAAATAATTCGTATCCTCCAGTAACTTCTGCAATTAAGAAGATGGCTGTCAGCGGAGCGTGTAAGACACCAGCCATAAGTCCGCTCATTCCAAGTAGGGTAAAATTTGAAGTGGAAACAGAGGTTGACAAGCCGGTCATATGTATAATTTTAGCCACAAGATGACCAAAGACTGCTCCCATAAAAAGTGTAGGAGCAAAAATTCCACCAACACCGCCAGCTCCAAAACTGATCGAAGTAGCGACAATTTTTAAAAGACCTACAATCAACAAGAGTAGCAACAAACCGTATGCACTGTCAGAAAACCAATCCAGTGTACTAAAAAGATCCAAGTTGTAATTACCCTCGAGTAATTGGTTGATGACTTCAAAGCCCTCTCCATAAAGGGAAGGAAAAAGAAAAAGTATCGCTCCTAAAGAAATTCCTCCAACGATTAATTTGAGTTTTGAGGACTTTAATTTTTCAAATAAATTTTGAATACGCTCATAGATGAACGTAAAATAAATGGACACGAGTCCAGTAGCTGCCCCTAATAATAAATAAAAGGGAAGGTGTTTTGCTGTAAATCCCTGAGTGATTTCAAAGGGTAAAATGGTTTGAGATCCGAAGAAAAGATAGGATGTTAGAATGGCAGAAACTGATGCAATCAAAAGCGGTAACATGGAAACCACGGTTAAATCCAAACTAAAAACCTCTACTGCAAAAATGATGGCTGCAATTGGAGCTTTAAAGATAGAGGATAAGGCTCCTGCTGCAGCAGCACCGATGAGTAGGTTTCTGTTTTTTTGATTGAGGTGAAGCATTTGTGCGATATTAGAACTAATCGCTGCTCCAGTAGAAACGGTTGGTCCCTCAAGTCCAACAGAACCACCAAACCCTACGGTAAGAGGAGCTGTTAGAATTGAACCGAACATTTGATATCGTTTTAGTTTCCCTTTTTCCTTAGAAATACTGTGTAATGTGGTTGGAATCCCATGAGAAATTTTGTGTTTAATCACGTATTTCATCACTGCAAAAGCGAGGACAAAACCGATGAGCGGAAAAACAAAGTAGAAGGCATTATGGACGTCTTCAACGATTTTACCTTCGAGTAACCACTGAATAAAATGTGTGAGGTTTTTTAATAGTACCGCACCGATTCCTGATGTAAACCCTATGACGCCAGAGAGAATAAGTATAAATCGTTTCTCAGAGATGTGTTTCGCTCTCCATACGAGGAATCGCTTGAGGTAATATGTAAACTTTTGCTCCATTGAGGAGTTAGTTCTGAAGGTTAATACGCAGATTTAATTCATCTAATTGATCCTCACTTAAAGATGCTGGTGCGTCGATCATCACATCTCTTCCTGCATTGTTTTTTGGAAAGGCTATAAAATCTCGAATAGACTCTTGTCCACCCAGGATAGCAACTAAACGGTCCAAACCAAAAGCGATTCCACCGTGTGGTGGTGCTCCGTATTGGAAGGCGTCCATCAAAAATCCGAACTGTGCCTTTGCTTCCTCCTCTGTAAATCCTAAAAGTTTAAACATGCGCTCTTGAACCCCTCTGTCGTGAATACGAATGGATCCTCCACCAATTTCGTTTCCATTGAGTACTAAATCGTATGCGTTAGCGTGTACCGCTCCTGGATTGGATTCTAAAAGATCCATTTCCTCCGGTTTTGGGGCTGTAAATGGGTGGTGCATCGCATGCCAGTGCCCTGTTTCTTCATCCTGCTCTAAGAGAGGAAAATCAACCACCCATAGTGGGGCGAACTCATCAGGATTTCTAAGTCCTAATTGCTCGGCAAGTTCCATTCGAAGTGCAGATAGTTGAGCACGGGTACTATTAGCATCCCCAGAGAGCACACAGATCAAATCTCCTGCTTTGGCTCC
>Ga0255782_10001526_pt1 | contig 19835 bp, 16 predicted proteins | sample 101ome_26_FD_179980 | JGI IMG/M metagenome (GOLD analysis project Ga0255782, IMG submission 179980) | Coastal salt marsh microbial communities from the Groves Creek Marsh, Skidaway Island, Georgia - 101408AT metaG (version 2) | ecosystem: Environmental > Aquatic > Marine > Intertidal zone >...
TTCAACTGATTTTCCAGTACTAGAATTTGTAATATTCCAAGTTCCGTACATTCTAACATTATTTGGTCCAGACATTGCTTGTGCAACTGGGTATGTATTACCACCCCAAAAACCTACATCTGTTCCTGGCAGTCCACCACCTTCTGTAAATGATATGTTTTCAAAGTTTTCCATCCAAAAAGTAACGTTTTCTTTAAGTATATCAATACCCTTGACCATTTCTGCGTTAACGCCAGGTCCATACCACTGGATTGAATCAGCAAAAATTGAAACTACTTTATCATAGTCACCCTCTTCATAACCTTTAATAAAGTCATTTTTAAGAGTTGCAACGTTTTTTTCAAAAGTGTTTGCATCAGCTTCACTAACTCCACTTGAAGGAGCTTCACATGAAGCAAATAAAATAATTAGTAAAATAGCTATCTTTTTCATTTTTAAAATTTTTGTTATTATCAAAAATAAAAAAACCCCTGTTTTTGAGGGGTTTTTAAAGTTTAAATAATTTAATTATTTAATAGGGTCTTCATCATATGCTTCTACAAACTTTGTTCTGTCATAGAATCCAGCATTCCAACCTATTTTGTTATCATCTCCAAAGAAGACAAGAACATTATGGTAAGGAACTGTTATTGAAGTGTCATCATTTGAAAAAGTCTGACCTCCCCAACTTAAAAGAATTTTAAACTCTTCAACTTCACCATTTTCATTTGTGTCTGAACCTTTAAGTGCTATATAATTTGTTCCTTCTTCTCTAGTAATATCCCAAATTGAAGTAGTCGTTGCAAGCATTTGACCAATAGCCTCTTTACCTTCAATGTTTACTCCGTTTGGAAAACTCCATGCAGCTTCGTCTGCATAAAAATTTAAAACTGATTCAACATCATCAGAATTCATTGCTTCATACATAGCATCAGCAATTGCAACTAATTCTGTATCATCAATTACAGTAGGAAGATCTGAATTAGCATCCTCATTTGGAGTTTCACAACTTAATATTGCAAAACTCATTAAAAGTGTTAAAAATATTTTTTTCATTTGTTAATTGATTTTAGGTTAAACCTAAATATAGTAATTAATTGAATATCAAATTAATCTGAATTTCAATTTCATTATTTATTTTTTGAAGCAAAAGAGAAGGGCGTTCAACATTAAAGTCCGAGAGGTAAATTATGAATTTACCTGTTAATGAAATATTATTATTTTCAGTTGATTTATCTAAGAGAACATTTAAGTCTTTTTCAATGCCATGAAAAGAAATAGAGCCGGACACTTTAATTACATCTAATGAGTCAACTATTTCAGAAGATCTAAAAACTATATTAGGGATTCTCAATGCATCTAAAACTCTATAAGAATTACTATCAAGGCTTGAGTTTCCACTTTTAAAATCTTTCACTTTAGCTATAACTCCAATTTTTGAAATTTGATTATCGTTAAGTTCAATTAAACCAGAGATATTCTCATTTGTTGCATCCCAATTATGCAGAAAGTGAGTTCCAGAATAACTAATGGATGAAATTGAATTATCAATTCTTAGGATCTCTTGAGCAGACAGAATATTTGCAGATAGAACAAATATGAAAATTAATTTTCTCATTAAAAATCAAGTATAATTGTAATCATAGCAAGAGTATAACTTGCTACTGCAGTATATGCTGCGTTTTTATGAATTTCTCTATACTTATTAGACTCATGTTGTTTATCTGAATAAATATTTGTGACTATCATAGCAGGAATATGAACATTTGCTAATATTTTATGAAGTTTTATGTTATTTATCCCTTCCTTTTCTCTACTAACAAGTGGCGGTGGAGTAAATAAAGATAGGCCTGCTCCAGTAAAATATGAAGCAGTTACAATCTTACCAAGTTTTTTATGTGTATCATAGACACTGTAATCACCATTATACATTTTACCGCCAAGAATACCTTGATAAATCATACCAGCAAAAGTTATGTAGCCTATAATTTGGTGAGCTTTCAGCATTTTTTCTCTTACTATAAGTTCCTTTTCTCTATTTTCTAAAGTAAGACTTGAGATACCAGTCTTTCTAAACAAACCCTTTTCACCCCAAAGGATTTTCTGAGTAAATATCATCTTTTCTGGGAGTAGAATTGGTTCCTCCTCTACAATTAGGTTTTCAAACTCCTCAAAAAAATTATTCTGGGAAAACGAGAAATTAAATGTAAGTATCAATAGAAAAAAATAATATCTATACTTACTTTTCTTCATTCTAGGACGTAGTTACTGTTAATGTATCACCTGAAAGTGAAGCATCATATTTTTTTAATCCACCAGAGGTAGCACCTGAATTACAATCTTTTACATTACTACCATCAATATTAAAACTATTTCCATGTGTACCACATGTAAATTGATCATTAGAATATGACCATGAATTTTTAGAACCGTTGTGAGGACAACAATTGTCAAAAGCCCTAAACTCAGTGTTAGAAATTTTCAAAATAATTATATCGATTGACAACAAGTTAATAAAATCACCTGGATTTGTTAGATTACTAAATGTAGAATTTGATAGATCAAGTGTTACAGTACTACCTGATTGATTAATACCATCATTAGTTTGAGTACTAGAACCTTGTGAGCTTTGACCAGTACTGCCAGAAATATTAGAATTTGAGCTGTACGAAGATCCTTCGTCATCTGATTTTGAACATGCTTGGATAAAGGACAATCCAAAAAAGGCAAACGTTACAGTTGGACATGTATTTTGCAAAAATTTTCTTCTTTCCATAACTAAAATTTATCTAAACTAATATGATTAATCCTTTTAAAAATAAATATCATTATTTTTAATATTCTTTTAACTTATAACCAAACAAGTATTTTGAAGAAATTTAGAGTAGAAAAAGATATAAAAGTCGCAGAGACTCTCCCAGGAAGATTTTATAAAGACCCTGATATATTTAATCAGGTCAAAGAAAAAATTTTTGTAAAATCCTGGCAGTATATTGGTCACAATAATATAATGCCTGTAAATATTAATACATATCCATTCAATTTCTTAAATAACTTTATTAATGAGCCTTTAATATTAGTTAGGAATAATAATGATAAGTTTAAATGTCTTTCTAATGTGTGTACTCACAGAGCAAATATTATAGTTGACCATCCTTGCGAACTAAAAAGTATTAGGTGTAATTACCATGGAAGAAAATTTGATCTTAATGGTACATTCAAGTTCATGCCAGACTTTGAAGAAACAAAAGACTTTCCAAGAGACTGTGAAAATTTAAAAAGCTTTCCAATATCTAATTTCGGACCTTTTTTATTTACTAGTTTAGAGCCAGGTTTTAATATTCAAGAAATCTTTAATGAAATTCAGAATCGATTATCATTTTTTGATTTTAATTCTTTAGATGTTAGACCTGATCTTTCTGTTGACCATATTGTAAATGCTAATTGGGCAATCTATTGTGAAAATTATTTAGATCCATTTCATATTCCTTTTGTACATAAAGATCTTACTAAAGTCCTTGATATAGATAAGTATAAATGTGAATTATATGAAAATTATAATCTACAAATTGGGTATGCATCAGAGGGTGAAGAATTTTTTCAACTTCCTGAAAATCATATTGACTTTGGAAATAATATTAGCGCTTATTATTATTGGATATATCCTAATATTATGCTCAATTTCTATCCTTGGGGATTATCTATAAATATTGTTACTCCATTGGACATAAATAGAACCAAAGTGTCATTTATTCAATTTATGTTGGATGAAACCAAATATGATTCTGGAGCAGGTGGAATGATAGATAAAGTAGAAAGAGAGGACGAATTTGTAGTTGAACAAGTTAGTAAAGGATTAGAATCAAGATACTATAGTACAGGAAGATTCTCTCCTACAAAAGAACTAACTATACATCATTTTCATAGATTAATTTCGGAATCTTTAAATAGTTAATATTATCTTTTAATAATTGTGGAAAGAATTTTTTGAGAATGATCTCGAGAATTTTCAATAAACCATTTATTCGTCTTTAATCCTCCGCAAATAACTCCAGCAAGAAATACTCCATTAATATTAGTTTCCATGGTTTCCTCATTATATAATGGGGTTTTAAATTCATCGTCATTTATCTTAACTCCAAGCTTTTTAAGTATTTCGTAATTTGGTAGATATCCAGTCATTGCTAATACAAAATCATTATTTATTTTTTCCACTCCAGTGGGAGTTTTAATCAATATTGTATTCTCCTTGATTTCAAGAATCTCTGATTCATAGAATGCTTTTATTTCACCACTTTCAATTCTATTTACAATATCAGGCTTTACCCAATATTTAATATTTCCTCCAATCTCCTTTTCCCTTATAATCATAGTAACACTATTTGCACCTTTTCTAAATGTATCGAGAGCTACATCAACTGCTGAGTTTCCTGCACCTACAATTGCTATATCCATTTTATAATATGGATGAGACTCATTATAATAATGTAATACTTTGTCAAGTTCTTCACCTGGAATATTTAACATATAAGGTATATCATAAAACCCTGTACATATAACTATATTTTTAGATTTCTTAATACCATTTCTGGTATTTAGAATAAAAAGTGATTCTTTTTTCTCTATCTCTAAAACTTCATTATATAAATCCAAATTGAGATCCCAAGAATCACATACTCTTCTATAATATTCTAGAGCCTCAGTTCTTGTTGGCTTAACATTATGAGAAATAAATGGGATTTCTCCAATTTCAAGCTTATCTGAAGTAGAAAAAAAAGTTGTGTTAACTGGATAATTATAAATTGAATTAACAAGCATTCCCTTATCAACTATTAAATAATCTAAATTATTTTTTTTTGCTTCAATACCACAAGCGAGTCCAATAGGGCCAGCACCAATAATTATTAGGTCTTTCATAATACAAGAATGAACAAATTTATTTAATTTTGTTTACTAATTTTAACTTCTACCATTGAATAATTTAGTAATTGTTGGGCATCCAGATAAAAATTCTTTTTGCCACAGCGGAATCTTTAATAAAATTCAAAAGATTCTTAGTGATCATCCCAGTCAAGATATAAAAACTATAGATCTATATGAGGATAAACTTCATAGAGATAAAAAAGAATTAATTGAAAATTATAAAAAAATGGTTACATGGTCAGATAGGATATATTTTATTTCTCCAGTCTGGTGGTTTAGACTTACTCCAAAGATGGAAACTTTTTTTGATGAAGTTTTTACTCCAGGTTTTGCTTATGAATTTGTTAATATCACCAAAACATATGCATATCCTAGATCATTTCTTAAAAAGAAAAAAATTAGATGCTACCTTACACATGGTGCACCATCTTTACCAGTTAAAACAATATATTTAAATTCCGTTAAATTAAGGCTTGTTCTTGGTGTATTTACATTTGTTTTTGGTTGGGGTGGAAATTGGAGTAATACAAAACAGTTTTGGTCAGTGCCATTTGTCTCAGATAAAAAAAGACAAAAATATCTTAAAGTAGTAGAGAGAGATTTAATAAGAGATTGTAAAAAATAATTAAACTTTACTAGATAACTTATTTCTAATTTTATAAATTATAAATATGAATCGATTCGTTTTCTTACTATTTTTTTTACTTATTTCATGTTCTGATAGGGTCTCAATTATTGAAAATCAAGATTTTACGATGATTAAAAACCGAGGGGGTAAAACATTAGGACATGATCCTCAATCTGGAGTAAAAATTTTAATCGTTGATAATCTTGCCTTTAAAGACTTAAATAAAAACAATGAATTAGATGACTATGAGGATTGGAGATTACCTGTTCAAGATAGAGCTGAAGACCTAGCTGGAAAATTAACAATAGAGGATATTGCGGGATTAATGCTTTACAGCTCTCATCAATCAATTCCAGGAGCTCACCAGGGATGGCGCTCTGCAAAATATGGTGGACTATCATTTTATGAGAGTGGAGCAGAACCCAGTGATTTATCTGATGAGCAAATAAAATTTATTGAAGAAGATAACCTTAGACATGTTTTAATAACAAACGTTAAGAGCTCAACTGTAGCAGCTAAATGGAATAATAATATTCAATCTCTTTCAGAATCAATTGGATTTGGAATACCAGTAAATATTAGCTCAGATCCAAGACATGGAAATGACTCATATGCAGAATTTACATCTGGTCAAGGAGGAAGAGTGTCTTCCTGGCCAAGTTCTCTTGGACTATCTGCAAGCTTTGATCCTGATCTTATGAAAGAATTTGGAAGAGTTGCTTCTATTGAATATAGATCCTTAGGGATTGCAACAGCATTATCTCCTCAAATTGATCTTGCATCAGATCCAAGATGGGGAAGATTTGAAGGAACAATGGGTGAAGATCCAAATTTAGTGACGGATTTGGCTAGATCATATGTGGATGGATTTCAATCTACTAATTCAAAGGGTTGGGGAGTCAACAGTGTAAATACCATGATTAAACATTGGCCAGGTGGTGGAACAGGTGAGGGAGGTAGAGATGGTCATTATGGCTTTGGCTCTTATGCAGTATATCCAGGAGATAACATTGAAGAGCATATGAAAATATTTACAGAAGGGGCACTAAATCTAAGAGGAAATACATTAAGGGCCTCAGCTATTATGCCTTATTATACAATTGCTTTAGGTAATGGAGAAGAAGTTGGATCAGCTTACAATAACTATTTGATTAGTAATATTCTTAGAGATAAATATCAATATGATGGAGTATTATGTACTGATTGGGGAATAACAGGTGATGCCTTTGCAGTTGATGTGTTTTTCTCAGGAAAGAGTTTTGGTGTTGAGAATCTGACAGTTGCAGAAAGACACTATAAAGCTCTTATGTCAGGAATGGATCAATTTGGAGGTAATAACGATATGATCCCGGTACTTGAAGCATTTAAAATCGGAGTTGAAGAGTATGGTGAAGATTTCATGAGAAATAGATTTGAAAAGTCTGCTGTTAGGTTATTAAAAAATATTTTTAATGTTGGACTTTTTGAAAATCCTTATTTAGATTATAACAAATCAAGTACTATAATAGCTTCAGAAAAATTTGATAAAATGGGTAAAGAAGCACAAAAGAAGTCAATAGTAATGCTAAAAAATGATCAAAATACCTTACCAATAAATACCAAAAAGAAAGTTTACATGCCAATGAGAAAAGTACCGAAAAGCATCAATTTTTTTGGACAAGAAACTCCCGAGAGCATGGAACATAAATTAAATATTTTGACCTTGTTGGAGTATTACGAGGTTGTTGATGATCCCAGTGAAGCTGATTTTGCTATAGTCAATATCGAGAGCCCTGACAGTGGTTATGGATATGACAAAAAAGATGTAGAGACAGGAGGCAATGGATATTTACCAATTAGCCTTCAATATAGCCCCTACACTGCTAAGTTTGCAAGAGATGAAAGTATTTCTGGAGGTAGTATTTTTGAAGACTTCAACAACAGATCTTATAACAATAAAAGTATTGAAACAAAAAATGAGTCTGATATGAAGCTTGTTCATGAGACTTATAAATTGATGAATGGTAAACCATTAATTTTAATTGTAAGGGTCTATAACCCCTTGGTTTTTTCTGAGATTGAACCATATGCTTCATCAATTTTAATTGACTTTGGTGTAGAGTCAAGAACAATGTTGGAATTATTATCAGGTAAATTTGAACCATCAGGATTACTTCCCTTCCAAATGCCTATTGATATGAAAACTGTAGAAGTTCAAAAAGAAGATATTCCACGTGATATGATTCCCTATATTGATTCAAATGGAAATGAATATGATTTTGCTTATGGAATGAATTGGAAAGGAGTTATTAATGATAAACGAGTCAAAAAATATAAATAAACATTTATAGTGATTCGAGAAGCTAAATTTTGTGAGGCTAAGAAAAATAGATACTTTTTAAAAAGGGAATGGGATAGTTCCAAAGGATTACTTCTATATATCATGTTAAATCCCTCTATGGCTGATGATAAAAATGATGATCCGACAATTCGTCGTTTGATAAATTTTACAAAGAAGTATAACTATGGTGGATTTTTGGTCGGTAATATTTTTACAAAAATCACTCCAAATCCAAAAGAGGTTGATAAGTCAAGAGGAATGACAAATAAAAATTTTAAGGAGGTTTTAAAATTAATTAACAAAGTTGATCAAATAGTTTATGCATGGGGTAATAGTGTTGAAGAGCCTAAAATTTTAAAAGAGTTGATTTCAAACCCTAAATGTTTTGGCAAAAATTTTAATGGAACTCCGAAGCATCCATTATATCTTCCTAAAAATTCTAAGCTTATTGCTTACAGATAATTAATTAATTGAAGTTCTTTGAATTTTTTAACTAAAAAGTCAGAGTATCTAATAAAGCCAAGATCTGTAAAATGAACTGCATCAACAGTTCCTTCAAAATCGTCTCCTAGAGCACTTTGGGTCTCTAGATAAAAAATATTGTTATACCCATTATTAATCATTTTATCATATTGAGTTTTTAATGCATTATTCATTTCATTAGTTCCCTTAATTGCATTTTTGTCCAATGCGGTAAGAGGGGATGTGAATAAATCAACTAGGATTATAGGTGTATTAGGATCCTTGCTCCTAATAGTATCAATTAACGGAATTGTATTGCTTGAAACCAGATCGGGATACATGTTAGGCATACATTCTATTACATAAAAAATCGGATTTGAATCGGATATTAAATTAGCTATTGGTTCCTCCATTCTTCCATTACCACTAAATCCAAAATTAATGACATCTCGATCAAGCTGTCTTGATATTATATTAGTATGAGCCATCCCAGGTCTTGATGCACACGCCCCTTGAGTTATACTTGTTCCATAAAAAACGATTGGTTTTTTTTCATTACTCTTAGGTTTCTTTACATAACTTAGACTATCAACTCCAATTTCAATATTTTTTATACCATCATATAGTGGAAGGAATACCTTGTATTCTCTTAACTCATTATCCATATTTTCAATAAGTTTATATTCATTGTTAAAACCTACAGGTACTCCAGTATTTATATATTGCCACTCGTCATTATCCTTAAAATATAAATCAACTCCTTTAATCCCAGTATCTGGCATATGATCCATACTGAGATTATTGAGTACTTCCCATTTTGCAGTTATTACAGATGAGTTTGAAAGGAACCTAATTGATAATCCAGATGAATGTTTTGATAAATCCCAAACAGGTTCTCTTACTATTTCTTTGTATGAAGCTGGTAACCTATCATATCTGTTTTCTTTTAAAGAATCATGAATAAAAGTACCTTCTAAAAGAAATGATTCTTCTCCGTAATACTTAATGTTATCAAAATCACATGAGTATAATATGTTATTGCAAGTTTTTTCTTGACATCCAAAAAAAAATGCTAATGATAGATAAAGAAATATTCTTTTCAATTTCTTATTTGTTAGACTAATTTATGAAGTTTATCATTTGATCTGCAATCAATTTATTTCCCAGATCATTTAAATGAACACCATCGTATGTCAATATGCCTGAAGGCTTATTAGTTGGATTGTTTTCAGAAATATAACTAATAAATACTTTTCTTAAGTCTATTAAACCGGTATTATATTCAGAAGATAATTTTCTTACAACATCAGAAAATGCATCAAGATCATTGTTCATATCTTCCATTGTTTTAGCATCTCTATAATGTTCAACATATTCATTTGCTAAAGTAAAATCTCCATGATTTTCACCAATAACAGTTGGAGTACATAGAACAACTCTTGATCCTATTTTCTGAATTTCAGAAATTATTTGTCTTAAACCATTTTCATATAGATCTATGTCTGACCCTGTGCCAAAATCATATTTATGCCAAACATCATTTATGCCAATATATATAAATACAATATCAGGATCTAAATCTATTACATCCTTTTTATATCGTGTAAGAAGATCTGAAACTTTATCTCCGCTAATTCCTTTACCAACTAGCTCTGTTTTTTCTGGAATGCTTTGTGATAAAAATGTTATAAATCCAGTATAATCTGGATAAACTAACTCACCATTATATTCAACTCCAACCTTTTTATCATAGACTCCAGCCTCTGTTATGGAATCACCTAAAAAAACAATTTTAAATTTATCTTCATTCACATCATTACAACCAATAGTTAATATAAAAATTAGAAGATGTAAATATCTCATCTCTACAGTTCTCTAATTTTAATATTTCGGTACCTAACATCCCATCCGTGATCTTGAAGCCCAATTTTACCTGTTTTAAATTTCCCAAAAAAAGGAGCGTATGTAAAATAAGGGTGATCAGGAACTAAATTTTCATAATACTTATCATCACTAAATTTTGATCTTGAAACCATCTCATCCCACTCTGGACCAGATAAAGGAAAGGAGTATGCAAATTCACCATTAAAAGTTACTGAACCCAAGTTATTTGTATGATCAATTTTTAAAAGCAAATGGTTCCATTTTCCATAAGAGTTGTACTTAACTTCACCAAGAGGTTTCATATCATATAGAGCTGGCGCTTGATGATATAGTGTACTTGGTCCAATAAAATTTTCATTATCTAATACTTGAATTTCTGGACCTGTCTTCCATGGAGCATCAACCTCGGGAATCTCAACTACCATAAAGAAAACTCCACTATTACCTCCTTTAGGGATTTTCCATTCAAGAGATAACTCAAAGTTTGTGTATGACTTTTCAGTTACAATATCATTACCCATACTTGCATTATCATCATTAGAGTCTAGAACTAACTCTCCATTTTCTATACTCCAAGCATCAGACATTTTATCACTATTATATTGATGCCATCCATCCAATGACTTGCCATCAAACAAATATGTCCACTCTGAATTTTGTGAAAATCCTATTGATGTTATCAAAAGGAATAGTAAAGTATTAAGTTTTTTCATAGCTATTTTTTTATAAATTACAAAGTTTTTTATTTCTAATTTAATGATTGATAAATTAAAGCTCTAATTTTTTCGTGATATTTTAAATCATAATCCTCATCTCTTACTTGCGTAAGAAAAATAACGGCTAAATTTTCTTTAGGATCAACCCAAAACTCTGTTCTATAGGCTCCTCCACCAATAATTTGACCATCTGATCCAATTAAACTCATTGCTCCAGAATCTATTGTGACAGCAACACCTAGCCCAAAACTCCAACCATCACCCCAAGGATAATTAATTCCATTTAAATTATCTCTTGTAATTAACTCTATTGATTTTCTAGACAATATTTTCTGATCTTTAAATTGTCCTTTATTTAAAATCATCAATAAGAAGTTTCCATAATCAGAAGAAGTGCTTAATAGCCCTGCACCTCCAGAAAAAGATTTTTTTGGTCCTTTATGATAATGACCTTGTGAATCATATGTTCCTTCATCAGGTGCTCTCTGAAGTGATTCTTTCTCTGAATCATAAATATATACCGAAGTTAGCCTGTCTAATTTTGACTTGGGTAAATAAAATGAGGTGTCAACCATTTCAAGCGGATCAAATATTTTTTCTTTGAAAAATTTATCCAGCGATTTACCAGAAACTACTTCAATCAAAGCTCCTAATATGTCAAAATTATATCCATACGTAAATTTTGTTCCTGGATGTGCTTCATGAGGTAATTTTGCAATCTTATTGACTGTTTCTTGAATAGTTTCGTCTAAATGCGAGAAGTAAAACCCTTGAACATTAGAATTTTTCCATTCTTCAGCTCCAATTCCCATACCATAACCTATTCCTGCAGTATGAGTAAGTAAATGTTTAATAGTAATTTCATTATTAGCATTAACTATTTCATAGCCACCACCCTCTTTAAATTCTGCAACTTTGGAATTTTTAAATTCAGGCATGTATTTACTTAATTTATCTGTAATCAATAGTTTCCCCTCTTCTTGTAGCATCATTATTGCAACTGAAGTTACAAGTTTTGTTTGCGAAGCAATTCTAAAAATATCATCAGATTTCATTGGAACTTTCTTTTCTAGATCTTTGAATCCGTTAGCTTGATTTAGAATTACTTTATTATCCTTTATTATTAAAGTTACTGTTCCAGGTAACTTTTTTTCTTTTGATAGAATGTCAAGTTCGTTCAAAACTCTTTGAAATCTATATGAATCAATTCCTACTGTTTCTATGGATTTCAGTTCTAATTGTTGTGAAAAACTAATGTTGAAAATTAAAATGAAAATTCCCTTAAATAAATTTCTCATATTTATTTTTTTAAAAATAGAACCTGTGTTTCCACAGGTTCTATTGCAATAATGTTATGCAGCTATTTATGAATATTCAACTAAACAAAATTAACAAATATGCTTTTTTAACATTTATTACTCTTTAAGTATTATTTAGCGTACCAAAGTTTTGTTGCCATTACATCAGGCCCTTGAACAGCATTGGATGCTTCAACATTAGCTTGATTAGTTCCATAAACATCTGAATTATATCTAAGTCTTTGTGGATATGCTCCATTTAACGGACTTCCTAATGCTTTGATACTACTCTCTGAAGCAGTTACAGTTGAATAAGCAGAAGTTGGATAACCTGTATCTCTAACTATTGCCCATGCTTCATAACCATTCGTGTAATTAGCTATCCATCTTTGAGTAGCAATTTTTTCAAGTTTCTGATCATTACTTCCAGTAAGTTGTCCCATATCTGAGGCTAAATAAGCTGACAAAGCACTACTATCAACTCCACCCCATAAGTCCATTGCTTTCTCTATACCTGTTTGGTAATAAGAATTAGCATCTCCTGAAGCTAGACCTTTAACAATTGCCTCTGCAATCATAAAATGACTATCAGCTGCGGACATTACAACAGCTGGTAAGATTGGCTTTCCTTCAAGTTTTGCTTGTACTATAATATCTTGTGGATATGAAAATAAATCAGCATTGAAATATGGTTTAATTTTAGGACTTAACCTTGATGGAAGACCTACATAATTAGTATTTGCTGGCATGTTTATTATAATCTGACTTGATGTTTCCTCAAGTGTATATTCAGCACCAGCACGATCTAGTGTGCTCTTTAAAAAAGCTACATGTTCAGAAATTAATGCTACAGCATCACCTTCAACAGGTTTATTAATAGTTATTTCACCTCCAACACTTGGCTTTGCAATTTTACTTAACCTAGGATCATTATTATCTTGAAGTATATTTAGAAGTGGCTCTGCGATATAAAATCTACTATTAGGAAAACCACCAATTATATCCCCATAAACAGCTCCACCTGCCCATTGATTAATCTCTTGATCTCTCTCAAATAAAGCGTTTGCGTTCGCTAAAACACCTGATGTTATTGCTTCAGAAGCTGCAGCCGAAGAGAAATCCTCTCCTGTTGCACCATGAGCACGAAGTGCCAAACGTAATTTAAGGCTATTTGCTAGTTGTTTCCACTTTTGCATATCTCCATTGAAGACTACATCATTTTCAGCTAATAGCTCAACACCACTACCAGTAGTATCACTATTTCCAATTATTGATATAGCTTGATCTAAATCAGCAATTATACCTTTATAGATATCTTTTTGAGTATCGAAAGCAGGTTGAGTAATCTCAGGATTTGAAGCTTCAGAATATGGATGTGCTCCGTATATATCTGTTAACTGTTGATAGTACAATCCTTTCATTATTAAACCGAAAGCATAAAACTGATTGTTTTCAAGAGATCCTCCTTCCTCTACAAGGCCCATATATGATGTTAAAGTAGCATTATATTCAGCAAATACTAAATATGTAAAGTATTGCCAAAAATCGTTATATGACCATCCACTTTCACCAGTCCAATCACTTTGTGCAAAACCTTGTGCACTTTGACCAGAAAAAAGATCAGGATGTAACATGTTACCCAACCAAACACCAAATGTGTTTTGTGCAATTAGTTTTTGTTGAACATCAGTTACTAAAAACTTAGCACTAATATCAGATGCAGTAAGTGCATCTGGTCTTGTATTTATTTCGTCAAAATCATTTGTACATGATATGACGGTAGCCATTAAAAGGCTTGTGAATATTATAAAAATTTTATTTTTCATTTTTAATTTATTTTAAAAGTTTAGGGACAAATTCAAACCAAGGCTTTTAGCTGTTGGCATTCCATTTTCAGATATACCTTGAATTCCAAGCGTAGTTCCAAGCATTGATTCTGGATCAATATCCTGAGCATCTTTAGAGAAAAAGAATAAGTTTCTACCTACTAATTGTATTGTGCCGCTTTGAATACCAAGTTTTGGCATGCTTGGAAGTTGATAGCCTATGCTTAGTTCTCTTAACCTCACATTATCTTGACCATAAACATAGTTAGCAGAGACATCTGCCATTGCCTGCCAATAATCCTGAGCAGTAATGCTTTTTGTATTTCTATCATTAGAATCAGCTATAGTTGCATCTACAACTATTCCTGATTCTCTATACTGAAGACTTCTTTTAGAAACACCAACTCTATCAGTAGCAGCAGAAGTTTGTGAAAATACATATCCACCAACTCTAGCATCAATTAAGAAATTAAGTGAAAAGTCTTTATATCTTAATTGGTTAGACCAACCAACTAAAGCATCGGGTTGAGCATTTCCAACTAATTCATCCGGTTGAGCAGAAGCTATAGGAATACCATCAACTGATACAGTTCCAGTATCTGTTCTTGCATATATATCTCCAATACTTCCACCTACATTAGCTCTTATGGACACACCACCTTGAGTTGAACCATTAAATTGGAATCCATCAAGACCTTCTGCTAACTCATTTATTTTATTCTCATTTTTTGAATAGAACAAATTAGAGTTCCATGATAAATTTTCTGAGTTTAATAAAGATCCATTAATTGCAATTTCAAGACCCTTATTTTGCACCTCACCTATATTAGTTTTTGAAAAACGAAATCCTGTTGCAGCAGGGACTGGGAGGTTAAAGATTAGATCTGTAGTTGTAATATCATAAACTGAAATATCTATTCCTAATTTGTTGTCAAGCATGCTTAATTCAAGACCAAACTCAGTTGAAGTAACTGTTTCAGGTTTTAAATCAGGATTAAGTTTTATACTTGCTGAACCAACTGTTGTTAGACCAAGATATCCCTTACCTGGAAGATTAAATGTTTGATATAATTGATACGGTTCAGTGTCGTTTCCTACTTCAGCAATACTTCCACGTAGTTTAATTAGATTAAAAATCTCTTGACTAGGATCAATAAATTGATTTAATATCAAAGATAAACTAGCAGAGTTGTATAAGTATGATCTGTTTTCCGCACTTAATGTTGAAGACCAATCATTCCTAGCAGATACATCTAAGTATAAAAAGTTATCATAAGCTAAGTTTAGAGATCCGTACAAAGAGTTCACTTTTTTAATTGACTGAGGAACAACAGTAGGAGATTGTAAATTGTTAAGATTATTTATAAAATACTTTGTAGGAATCTTAAAGTCTTCTCCAAATATTTCCCATCTTTCTGCTGTTCTTTTAGACATTGATCCTCCGGCATTAAAAACAAAGTTTAATTTTTCAGATATATTTTCTTTTGCTGTAATTAAAAAATCAGTGTTTAATTCACCATAGTTAATGTTTCGAACATTCATTCTACCCCCAGCAAAAAAGTGATGACCAGGTTTGTATATTTTACTAAAATCTATGTTAGTTATATCTGCTCCAACTCTAACAAAGGCATTAAGCCAATCTGTAAATTGATAATCGATTTTAGTAAATCCTAAAAATCTATTTCTTTTCTCTGATTGTTCATCATTAAATAATATCCAATAAGGATTTCCCCATTGTCCACTTGAATAACTAATTGATTGGTATTCAAGAGCATTTGAAGGGTTATCTACTTGATATTTTCTTAGGTCATTTTGGTCAACATTTCTTGGCATTAGATAAACATTTGTTAATAAACCTTGAGCACCAGTAACTTGATTATTATTATTTATCTCCTGAGTAAAGTAGGTAGCCTTTGAATCTATAGTTAATTTATCACCTAAGTTAGTGATAGCTCTTAAATTAAAGTTGTGACTTTGAAGATCAGAGTTCGGTAACATTGACTCAGAGGAGTTATTTGTATATGAAAACCTGATTGATCCATTTTCGAAACCATTGCTTAATGATATTGAATTAATTGCTCTAAATGCATCTCTAAAAAAGTCTCTCACATTATTAGGCTGCGCAGAGTGTTCTCTTACTTCGTCATTATAGTATGGTGATAATGATCCGTCCATTTTAGGTCCCCAGGATCCTCCACCCCAAGAGTTTAATGTACTTCTATCAGCATTGTAGCGAGGTGAAACATTAAACGCACTCAGTGTACCTTGTCCATATTCATTTTGGTATATAGGCAAAGTACCTGGCATTGGAGTATCTACATAAAGGTTTGATTTAATTGAAACTCCTAATCCATTAGATCTTGAACCTTTTTTTGTTGTTATTAATATAACTCCGTTACCTGCTCTTGCACCATATAGTGCTGCTGCATTTGGACCTTTAAGTACAGAAATTGATTCAACATCATCTGGATTAATATCAGAGATACCCCCACCAGTAATTTCAGGCTCATAACTTGGAGTACCTCCATCATCATTACTTCCAGAGTTAATACCAGATCCATCAATTGGAATTCCATCTACAACAATTAAAGCTTGAGTATTTCCCCCAAGTGAATTATTTCCTCTAATTGTTACTCTTGATCCAGAACCAATAGCTCCAGCTTGTGTTATCTGTAATCCTGCAACTTTACCTGCTAAAGAACTAGCAAGGTTTGAATCTTTTATAGTATTTACATTGTCTCCGGATACCTCTGAAACTGCATATCCTAAAGATTTTTTCTCTCTTGAAATACCAAGAGCAGTAACTACAACCTCATCAAGTAAAGCATTAGGTTCTAACTGAATATTTAAAGATCCTGTTGTGTTCAATGTAATTGATTCTGTAGCATAACCCACGAAACTTACATTAATAGTTTGACCAACCGAAGTCTCTATGGAAAAATTTCCATCAAAATCAGTCACCACTCCAGTTGATGTTCCTTGGACAATAACTGAAGCACCTGGAAGAGGTAATCCGTTCTCATCGGTTACAGTTCCAGTAAACTGTTGAGCATAAATTGATGTTGCTGAGAGCAACAATAATAAAATGCTAAATAAAGATTTTTTCATAATTTTTTATTTAATTAATATAAATATGAAAATTTCATAAATGAAAGACAAAAAAGATATTACTGCATAAATACTGCAATTTTTTTTATAAAAAATAAACTACAGATTTAAGATTTTAATAATGTTGGATTATATATTATTGATATAAGAGTTTAATTCCTGACCCTTTTTTAATTTTAATTTTTTTGAAAGCCTGTATCTTTGACTCTCAACAGTTCTCATAGATATTCCTGAAATCCTTGAGATTTCATGATTGTTATGATTCATTTTAATGTATGCTGCCAACCTTATGTCAGTTTTGGATAGGCCAGGTTTTGAATTAAGGTTTTCATAAAATTTTGGATATACTTGACTAAGCATTTTGTCAAATTCTTTATATGCTTTGTTTGATGAGGTAAGATACTTAAGCTCATTTTCCAAGTTTTTAATAAAACCAGGGTCATTATTATTTTTGGAAATCTTATCCTTAATATTACTTATATGTTGATTTCTTTGAGAGATAAAATTTATTTTTGAAAATAATTCTCTCTTTTTCAATTTTAACTCATTCTTTATAATAGATTTCTCGTATTTTAATTTGTAGTTTTTTTGTCTTTGAAGCTCAATATTTTCCCTTAAAAATAAAATAAGGAGAGATAGACTAATTAAAGAAAAAATAGAAATTAATATAATTGTCGAAGTTCTTGACTTTGAAAGATTTAATTCATTTTGCTTATCCGTAACTAAAATTAGGTTTTCTAATAAATTAAATTCATTTTGTATTTGAATATTAATCGGATTCTCGTTATAAGCTATTATTGAGTCTTTTACAGCTAGTAATAAATCATTTTCTTTCGTATTTGAATATATTTTTTCAAGTAGTTTATAGAATAAAATTTTATCAGGATTTCTAGTGTTATCGTTAAGTGAACTTAAAATTACACTCTCAGCTTCGTTAAAGCGATTATTTATAATTAACAAATCTGCAATTTCGTAATTAACATCTTTAAGTTGATTGTTTTCTATTTCAGTAAATAAATTTTTAGCAATTGATAAATACTTGAATGCTAAATTAAAATTTGAATTTTTCTTGTAGAACCTTCCAAAAATCAAATTTGCTTCACCAAAAAATATTCCAAACTCAGCTGCATTGTTTGTACCCCTATTTTCATAACTTAATTTTACCTTATTATAGTATTCTTCTGCATCTTCTAATCTATTTGATAAAATATATAATTCCACAAATAATCTATTTGAATACATTTTACCAAGAATATCATCTTTCCTTGATAATGCAAGGTGATATAACTTTTCTGCATTCTCAAAGTTTCCTTTTTCTATTTCTATTAGAGCAAGACTTTCCTGAGTGGTATTCAATCCATAAATTTTCTCCTCTTCATATTGGCTATCGAATAATAGAAAGTTTTCAATAGCTTCATTATAGAACTTAATAGCATTATCATAATCCTTATTCTTGTAATAAACTGCCCCCATAACTGTTAGTATCCAAGGAGGTTTAGAAACTTTTCTATTTCTTCTTTTTCTTTTATCCAGGAGTTCATAAAGCTCTAAAGATTTTTTTAAATATTCGTATGAACTAACATAATCTCCAAGATGATAAAATGTCTCTCCTATATAATAGTTTGTATTTACAAATTCTAGAGTAAGTTCATCTTCCTCTGAAAATAATTTTAACGAATCAAACCCAAATTCTAATGCTTTTTTTGGATATGTCTGCTTATACTTCCTAATTGAATCAATAGAACTATAATCTTTAATATCTAACTGAAGACTTGAAAATGCTAAAATATTAACATGAGACAAACTATAAATAACTAGGCAGCTAACTAATCTTACCAACTTCATGATTCTAAGTTAACAAAAGAAAAAATAATGTAAAATACCAACCTAATTAGAAATAAAAACTTAGCTTTTTAAACTATGACTTTTTATCCTCCTAATTAATTGTTTTGAACACATATACCCAGGTGTTCCCGCGACACTTCCACATGGAAAACTACCTGCGCCACAATAAAAGATATTTTCATACCCATAGTATGAATAAAAATTATCCTTTTCGTTACTAAATGTTCTTTTTTCAAAATTCTGATCTCCCGTTAATGTTGTATGATCAATATTTCCTTTTGGGAATAAAAAAGTTTCATTTAAATCCATTGGTGTTAAAAACTTTGAAAAGACTAAATCTTCATGATTTTCAATATGAGGTATCACTGTTGAAATAATTTTTTCCTTTACTTTATCTAAGCTTAATGCCTTTTTGTTATAGCTTAGATTTTTTGTGAAGAATATTAATTTATCAAAATCTTCATTGTTATTCATTTTTCTTTGAGCACTACCTTCTGGATAGATTTGTATAAATCCCGGAAAGTAATTATCTAAATCTTTTAGTGCGTTTTGACTAGCATTTTCAAAGCTCTCTAATGTATCAACAGAGAAAATAAATCTAAAGGAATCTGAATAATTATCTGAATCTTTCCACCTAACAGGGTTCTTGAAAAAAGCTGTTACTTTTCCACTTGTTCCAATTAAGTCAAGATTAATATCATTTTTAAAACCTTTTAGCAATTTTGATGGAGTTACTGGATCTGTTGCAAAAATTAACTGATCATAGCTTAATTTAAAGTCTTTATTTTTCCTTGAAAATGAAATAGAGTTTTTATCATTATCAACCTCTTGAATGTTTGATTCTAA
>Ga0255782_10001531_pt1 | contig 19800 bp, 16 predicted proteins | sample 101ome_26_FD_179980 | JGI IMG/M metagenome (GOLD analysis project Ga0255782, IMG submission 179980) | Coastal salt marsh microbial communities from the Groves Creek Marsh, Skidaway Island, Georgia - 101408AT metaG (version 2) | ecosystem: Environmental > Aquatic > Marine > Intertidal zone >...
TACAATATGCGCATTTTTATCCTTAGTATTTAGTGAAATAAAACCTGTTATAGATTTCGGTTGGATGATGACAATTGGATTACTCATATCTTTCATGACTACTTTTTTATTTCTCCCAGTTTTAATAAAAATCTTTAATCCTCCTATCTCAGAAAATTTAAAATCATCAGATTCTAAAATTGCAAAAATTTTTCTAAGTTTTTCAAATAAAAATAAACTTATCTATTTAACTTCGATATCTCTAATTATTATTTCATTCATAGGAATATCTAGACTTAAAGTTGAGAATAGTTTTATAAATTATTTTGATAAAGATACTGAAATTTACAAAGGCATGAAAAACATTGACGAAAAGCTTGGAGGTACAACTCCTTTGGAAATAATATTAAAATTTAAAACTAAAAAGTTAAATAATGATGATGATAGTTTTTTGGGATCAAGCTCAAATAAAGAGGATGATTTTCTTGGAGGACAAATATCACAAAGCGATAATTCAAAGTATTGGTTTACCAGAGATAAGATAGACAAGATAGTAAATATACATAACTATTTAGAAAGCCAACCTGAAATAGGAAAAGTTTTATCATTCTCATCAATATTAAGTATAGCTGAAAGCTTAAATAATAATAAAAAGCTCGGAAGTCTAGAAATGGGTGTGTTGTATGAAAAACTACCTGATAATATTAAAGAACAAATAATTAAGCCTTATATCTCAATTAAAGATAATGAAGCAAGAATTACAATGCGAATTAAAGATTCTCAAAAAGACCTTAGAAGAAAAGAATTAATACATAGAATTGAAAGTGACCTTAAAACAAAATTTAAAATAAATAGTGATGAATTTAAATTAGCGGGTGTTTTAATTATTTTTAATAATTTATTACAGAGCTTATTCGACTCTCAAATTAAAACTTTAGGAATAGTTATGGCTGGAATTTTTGTAATGTTTTTAGTGTTATTTAGATCAATAAAACTATCTATCATTGGTATAGTTCCAAATTTTATTGCAGCTACTTTTGTATTAGGTTTTATAGGTATTTTAAATATCCCTTTAGATATGATGACTATTACAATTGCAGCAATAACCATTGGAATTGCTGTTGATAATAGCATTCACTACATTTATAGATTTAAATTTGAAAAAGAAAACAATAATATTGAAGATAAGCAAATCACTAGCAACTGTCATCAATCTGTAGGTAAAGCCATAATTAGTACATCTTTTACAATTATATTTGGTTTTTCAATTTTAGTGTTGTCAAATTTTATTCCTACTATTTATTTTGGTCTATTCACTGGATTAGCAATGTTAACTGCATTATTTTTAGTTTTAACTTTGTTACCTAATTTACTAAATAAATTTTATACAAATTAATGGATTCCTTTTTTGAAATTTTTGAAGGTGCAGTAACACTTTTAGATGTAATATTAATAATATATATTTTGTTTAATTTAATTTCAGGGATTAGAAATGGTTTTGTTGCCAGTTTAATATCTTTCTCAAAATGGATTATCGCATTATTATCAGTTAAATTTTTACTGCCAGTTCTTAGACCTTATCTAGACGGTATAATTTCGTCTGAACTAATGACTGATATAATTTTAGGTAGTACTATATTCTTTATCACTTTGTTTACTGTTTTATTAATAAATAAAGGTTTGAGAAAAACAATTAAATGGGCTGGATTAGGTTCTATCGATACATTCTTTGGTTTTATTTTTGGAATAGTAAAAGGATATATTTATTTTGTATCTCTTTTTACCATCATAAATTTTTTACATCCTAATGATAGATGGCCTAATTATTTAAATAAAGGTTTAACTTTTGATTATATTATATGGGGAAATGAGCTCATGATTGAAGCATTTCCAAATAGATATGAATATTTAGATAAAAGTAGAGAAAAGTTAGATAAAATTAAATAAATTGTTTAATGTATAAATGACTTTTAAACATTTTTACTATACTAAGAAATTGTGGACGATAGATTAAAAGAAGAGTGTGGAATATTTGGTGTTTTTAATCACCCAGAAGCTTCCGCATTAGTAGCTTTAGGTTTGCATGCGTTACAACATAGAGGGCAAGAAGCGTGTGGTATAAATTCTTTTGATGGAAAAAATTTTTATTTAATAAAAAGAAGAGGTCTTGTTGGAGATAATTTTACGGATCCAAAAATTATTGATCAACTAAAAGGACATACTGCAATTGGGCATAACAGATATTCTACAACAGGAGCGCCTTTAATCAGAAATATACAGCCTTTTTTTGCTGACCTGCATACCGGAGGGCTTGGTATAGCCCATAATGGTAATTTAACCAATGCTATCAGTATAAGAGAAAAAATGGTTGAAGAGGGTGCAATATTTCAATCAACTTCGGATACTGAGACATTGGTGCAATTAATAGCAAAGTCTAAAAGAGCAAAAACAATTGATAAAATTATTGATGCAATATTTCAAGTTCATGGTGGTTATGCTTTAACTATAATGACTAATAAAAAATTAGTAGGAGTTAGAGACCCTTATGGCATAAGACCTCTTGTCTTGGGAAAATTAAAAGATTCATATATTTTATCATCTGAAACTTGTGCGTTAGACATTATTGGAGCTGATTTTGTTAGAGAGATTGAAAATGGCGAAATAGTAATAATAGATAAAAATGGTTTAGAAAGTATCAAACCTTTTCCTAAAGTCAAAGCAAGGCCATGTGTATTTGAATATGTTTATTTCTCTAGACCAGATAGCTTAGTTGGTGGAAAAGCTGTTCATAGATATAGAAAAAAATTAGGTGAGGAATTGGCAAAAGAATTAAAAATTGAGGCAGATTTAGTTTCTGCGGTTCCTGACTCAGGCATACCAGCTGCCATTGGTTATTCTAATCAATCAAAAATACCGTATGATATGGGAATAATAAGAAATCATTATGTTGGAAGAACTTTTATTGAGCCAACTCAACAAATAAGGCAACTTGGAGTGAAATTAAAACATAATGCGAATAAAGAAATAATCAAAAATAAAAAATTAATTTTAGTCGATGACTCAATTGTAAGAGGTACTACATCAAAGAAAATTGTAGATATGTTATACAATGCAGGAGCTAAGGAAATACATCTTTGTATTTCAAGCCCACCAATTAAATACCCAGATTATTATGGTATTGATACGCCCAATATTAAAGATTTGATTTCAGCAAATCATAGTATTGAAGAAATGACAAAAATAATTGGTGTAAAAACTTTGCAATTTTTAAGTATTGATGGCTTGTATAGAGCCCTTGGTCACAACAAAAGAGATAATAAAAACCCACAATTTACTGATCATTGTTTCACTGGAGATTATCCAGTGCAACCAATTGATCAATTAAATCAATTGGAAAAAAATAATCAACTATCTCTACTTAGCAACATAAGAATTTAAGATTTAGAGTAAGGATTCTTATTATTTAAATATTTTATCACAACAATCTGATTAAAAATTTTCAAATGAATTAATAATTGCTTTAAAAAGAAATTTTTGTAGTCTTTGCTTAAAAAAGTTAACTTGTTTCCAAAAGCCTTAAAAATCATAGGTTCGGAATTTACATGTCTTAAAAATTTTATAATTGGTCGACTTTTTTTTGAAAAGGGTGGTTGATGCTTTTCTAAAATATTTTTTAAAGCAATGTTTACATCTTTATTATTTAATATTTTTTTTGAGTTCAAATAAATTTCATAAATTTTTTTAAACAAAAAATCACGCCTTATATTTTTTAAGGCAGATATAAAAATTGGTTTTATAAGTATATTAGGATAATTTTTCTCAAAAAAGTTTTTAAAATACATTTCTTTTTTTTTTAAATTTTCCTTAACTAAATCTGTTTTATTTACAATAAGTAAAATATTTTTTAATTTATTCAGTGCCAATCTAAATAGTTGCTTATCATTCTTCGTAATACTATCGTTTGCATCTAAAATAAAAAAAACAATTTGCGACTTATTTAATGATTTAATAGTTTCTGATGTAATTAATTTTTGTTTTTTATCATGAGATTTTGCTTTTTTTTTTAATCCTCCAAGGTCGATTAAATTAATCGATAAATCTTGGAAATCATTTAAGCTCGATATTGGGTATATTGTTGTACCTGAGATTTCGCTTACTTCAGAAATATTAGATCCAATAAGTTTATTAAATATTGTTGACTTTCCAACATTAGGTTTTCCAATAATGGAAATATTAATATGGTTTTCCATTAAAATATTAATATGGTTTTCCATTAAAATATCAATATTTTTCGATTAGATAAAATTATTATTTTTTTTTTATTTAAAATAAATCCTTCAAAACTTTTAGATATTTTTTTAATTTTTACATTATTTAAATTTTTTAAATTTATATACGCTAAAATACAATTTTTATTAAATAAATATATGTAGTTACTTCCAACGAAAATTTTATTAAAAAAAATATTATTATTATTTTTATTTAAGTTGATTTTTTTATTTTTTAAAATCTTCCCATTTTTTTTATTTAAAATAATTAATCTATTCGACTCTGTAAATAATATATAATTTTTTAGAACAGAAATATTGTTGTTTGTTAATATAGGAATTGACCAATCAATTGAGCCATTTAAAGAATCAATTTTATATGTATATCCATAGTTTGTGGAGAGATATAATTTTCCGTCTGGATCAATCGTAATTGGACTTGATTTAAAAGATATAGGCTCTTTATAAAAATCTTTAGGCTGAAATACAAATGACCATTTAATTTGATTATTTTCTAAATCTAAACAGTAAATTTCTGCAGAGTCATTTGTGAAAAATAGTTTATTTTGAAAAATTGCAATTTGATAGGAACTTTCATCTTTTATATTTTTTGAAGCAGTTTCAAAACTCCAATTTATATTACCGGTATTTAAATCTATTGAATAAATTTTACTATTACTATTAATTAAATAAATATTGTCTTTATAAATTTTTATTTCTGATTTGAAAGGTACGTTTAATTTTTTTATCCATATAATATTCAAATTATTATAGTTCAACGCATGAATATTACCTAAATTATCTGAAACTATAATTTTGTCTCTATCAACTGCTAATTTAAATTCAATTTTATTTTTTTTATAAATTTTTCTATCGTAAATTTTTTTTGAGATTTTTTTTTTTAAAAAAGTATTAATAATTTGTATCTCTGATTTGCTATTAATTGTAATGAGATTATCTCTATAAGATAATACTTTTTGATACGAGCCTGGTATCGATGTCGGTTTATTTTCTATATCAACGATAGTAGGTTGTAAAAAATTTCTCTCATTAGAGTTTGTTTGCTTCCACGACTTATAAATAATTGATTTATATCCTGTTTGAATTTTAGAAACAGAGTCACTATCTTCATCTATAAGATTATTATTGTTGGTTAGCTCAACTTTGTTGCCCTCTTTTAAAAAAGAATTAACATCAACTAAATTATCTTTATCTTTACTACAAGAATAAAAAAATAATAATAAAATAAAAACAAATAATTTATTCATTAAAATTTCAAAAATTGCTTTGCTTTTGTAACTTGATTATTCTTAATATAAAAATCATGTAACAGCTTGTTTTTAATTTTCTTAAAATATGAATTGCCATTATTAACTTGTAAATATTTTAAAATTTCATTTTCTGAAATATTTTCAAAATTTAAAATAACTAATTTTATGTTTTGTAAATCTTTAAAAATATCTAATTCTAAATTGTAATTTTGCTTATTTATTAATAGAATTGCTTTTGATAATTCATTATTATTTATATAATATTCTAACAATTCATTTATTGATAAAATTTGTACAGTTTCGTTTTTACTTAGTTTTAAATCATTTAATATTTTGATAGCCTCTTTTTCATTTATCTGTCTTAGCAAATCTGCTTTTAAATATTGGGTTAAGAGTTTTTCATTATTTTTGCTTTGTTTGTATAAAAAATATTGATAAAAAATCGGTATAAAAAAAATTAAAAAAGAAAATAAACCTATCGCTACTTTATTTTTTTTCAAAAAAGAAAATATTTTATCTTGATATACTTCATCTTTGATTATTTGATCAATTTCTTTTGACATCTTAATTATAAATATTTTTTTTTAATGGAAATTTTTTGTTTTTAACCTCAGTGGCATACTTTTTAACTGCTTGCTTAATTAGTAAATTTAAATTTATATATTTTTTTACAAATTTTGGTACTTTATCAAATAATCCTAACATATCTTCTAAAACTAAAATTTGTCCATCACAGTTTTTTGAAGCTCCTATGCCTATAATGGGTACTTTACTCTCTTTTATAACTTCATTAGCAACATTTAGATTTACAGCTTCTAGAACTATTGAAAATACTCTAGCTTTTTCTAAGGATTTTAAATCATCCATAATTTTTTTTCTTTCTTTGCTATTTTTACCTTTAACCCTGTAATCTTTTTTTTTCTTCACACTTTGTGGTAGTAAACCAATATGGCCCATTACATTAATTTTGTTATTAACTAAAGTCTTTATAACATCCTCAATTTCAGTACCACCTTCTAATTTTACTGCATCACATTTAGTTTCATTAATAATTTTTTTAGCATTTTTAAGTGCCTTTTGTTTCGTATTGTAGGAACCATAAGGCATGTCAACTACCATTATAGATTTTTTTATTCCTCGCCTCACAGATTTACCGTGATTAATCATATCTTGTACTGTGATGGACCTTGTAGAAGAATTTCCATAATATGCCATGCTCAAAGAGTCTCCAACTAATATTAAATCACAATACTCATCTATAATTTCTGCAAAAAATTTATTATATGCAGTAAGACAAATAATAGGTTTTTTTTTAAAGAAAATTTTTTTCATAGTTATTCCCACTCTATTGTTCCTGGCGGTTTAGAAGTGATATCATAAACAACTCTATTTATTCCTTTTACCTCATTAACAATTTTATTAGAAATTTCTGATAGATCTTTATTTTTAAAATTATAATAATTTGCAGTCATACCATCCTGAGATGTTACAGCCCTTAAAGCACAAATATAATCATAAGTTCTACTGTCACCCATTACACCAACCGTCTTAATAGGTATCAATACAGCAAAAGCTTGCCAAATATGATCATAAATTTTTCTTTTTTTTAACTCATCAATAAAAATCTTGTCTGCTTTTTTTAAGATATTAATTTTAAACTCATTTATTTTACCTGGAATTCTTATGGCTAAACCAGGTCCAGGAAAAGGATGTCTATTAATCAAAAATTTATTTACCTTTAAAGATTTACCAATTTTTCTGACCTCATCTTTAAACATTTCATTAAATGGCTCAATTAATCTGAGTTTCATTTTTTTTGGTAATCCACCTACATTGTGATGAGATTTTATTATTGAAGTTGGGCTACCAGAAAAACTTTTACTCTCAATTAAGTCAGGGTACAATGTTCCCTGAGCTAAAAACTTAATATTATTATTTTTTTTAGTAAAATTCTCAAAAATTTTAATAAATGTATTACCTATAATTTTTCTTTTTTTCTCAGGATCGTCAATATTTTTTAAATTATTTAAAAAAATTTTTTTAGCATTAATTTTATAAAAAATTTTCTTAAACTTTTGATTAAAAATTTTATTTATTTCTTCTGTCTCACCTAAACGCATTAATCCTGTGTCAACATAAACACACAAAAGATTTTTTTTGACTGCTTTAAAAAGTAGATGGGCAAGAACACTGCTGTCTACACCACCGGATAAAGCACATAAAATTTTCTCATTCTTTTTTACAGACGATCTTATAGACTTAATCATTCTTGAGATCTTGTATTTATCAGTCCATTCTTTTTTTATTTTACAAATACTAAATAAAAAATTAGAAAAAATAATTTTTCCATTTTTTGTGTGAAAAACCTCAGGATGAAATTGAGTAGAGTAAATTTTTTTTGAATTGTGCTCCAAAATTGCAAATTTTGAATTTAAACTACTTGCTACTACATTAAAATTTTTTGGTTTATTCTGAACTGAATCAGAATGACTCATCCAAACTATATTTTTTTTCTCATTAAAAAAACCGGTTGTTAATTTAGATTTTTTTTTCTCAATTAATTCTGCACTGCCAAATTCTTTTTTTTTAGAATATTTAGTTTTTCCTCCAAATAAATTTGAAATTAATTGATGTCCGTAACATATTCCTAAAATTGGAATATTTGAGCTTATTAATTTTTTATCAATTGATGGTGCAGATTTATGCAAAGTTGATTTTGGGCCACCAGATAATACAATTCCTTTTACTGTTTCGTCGATAAGTTTTTTTTTATTAAATAATTTATAATTAATTAATTCACAATAAACTCCCAACTCCCTTATTTGCCTAGCTATTAATTGTGTAACCTGAGATCCAAAATCAACTATAATTATTTTTTGAACATTATTTTTGCTCATTAACTTTTAGAATTTTTTATCAAATTGTTTAATTCATTTTTTTTTTCACATAATTTTTTACAAGATTGCTTAAAGATTTCGAAATTTTTTTTAGCCGATTCATAATCACCATCAGTCAATTTTTTTGATACCAGCATATATAAAGCATCTTCATTTTTTGGCTCTAAAAGCAAAACTGTATTTAAATTTTTTTCATATTCGTCATTTTCTTTTTTAAATTTATAAATCTTTGATAAATACAAATAACTGTGAAGATCTTTAGGATTTCTAACTAAATGTTTTTCAAAATCAATTTTAGATTCTTGATATTTTTTTTTTTCAAAATTTTTTTTACCTTGATTAAAAAATTTTGAATTTTCCCCTGAATTAACATTAATATTAGTATTAAAAAAAACTAAAATGGCTATAAGAATAATTTTTTTATTCATTGACAGGATAATTTGGTGACTGTTTTGTAATTTGAACATCATGAACATGTCCTTCTTTAATACCAGAGTTTGATATTTCAACAAATTTAGCATTTTTTTTAAATTCGCTTATATTTTTTGCCCCAAGGTATCCCATTGATGATTTTAAACCACCTGACAGTTGATCTATAATATTTTTTACTGGACCTCTATAAGGTACTCGGCCCTCTATACCTTCTGGAACAAGTTTTAATTGGTCTTTTACATCTTGTTGAAAATATCTGTCTGCTGAACCTCTCGACATTGCTGCAATCGAACCCATGCCCCTATAAGATTTATATGATCTGCCTTGATAAAAAAATATTTCTCCAGGAGTTTCATCCGTACCAGCAAGCAATGATCCTATCATAACAGCATCAGCTCCAGCTCCAATAGCTTTAGCAATATCACCTGAATATCTTATTCCACCATCTGCAATTACTTTTACATCTTTAAATTTTTTTAAGGCTTTTTTAACATTTAAGATTGCAGAAAATTGTGGGAACCCAATACCTGCAACTACTCTTGTTGTACAAATTGAGCCAGGTCCAATTCCAACCTTTACCGCATCAACTTTTAATTTGGCAAGATCGATCGCGGCTTCTTCTGTTGCAATATTTCCAGCAATTAAAGTGATTTTCCTACTTAAATTCCTTATTTTTTTAACAATATCTAATACTGCTTTGCTATGACCATGCGCAGTATCAACAACTAAAAAATCACAATTTGCAGAAATTAAAGATTTGGCCCTTTTAAATCCATCTTCACCTACACCAACAGCAGCACCTACTATTAGTGATTTTTTTTTATCTTTTGAGGCTAAAGGAAATTTTTCGGACTTCTCAATGTCTTTTACCGTTATCAAACCTAAACACTGATTTTGATTATTAGTTACAATTAATTTTTCAATTCTATGTTTATGTAATAATTTTTTAGCTTCATTGCTTGAATACCCTTGTTTGATCGTAATTACATTTTTTGTCATAAGATCTTTAACTTTAGCTTTGTCATTTCTGCTAAATCTAAGATCTCGATTGGTAATTATACCAAGAATTTTATTTTGATTATTCACCACAGGTATACCAGAAATATGTTTCTCCTTGATTATTGATCTTACTTCTGAAATAGAATTATCTGGGCCAATAGTTATTGGATTAACAACCATTCCAGACTCATATTTTTTAACTTTCAATACCTCTTCTACTTGTTGATCTATAGACATGTTTTTGTGCAAGCATGATGCACCTCCCAATTGGGCCATGGCAATAGCAAGTTTCGACTCTGAAACGGTATCCATTGCTGCTGATAGAATTGGTACTTCTAGTTTTATATTATTTGATAAGCTTGTTGTTGTGCTGCATCCACTAGGTTGGACGCTACTTTTTTGTGGAATTAAGAGGACATCATCAAACGTATAGGCTTTGGATATTTCCATAGAAGTAATTATGATATTTGAATTTTTTTGTCAAACACTTACTTCTTTCTATTTTTGAGCAAAAACATACATCTCTTTGGAGTCTTTTCTACTAGATTTAGGTTTAATAATTTTATTTTTACTAAAATTGTTACGAGAAAATTCAATTATATCTTTGTCAAGCTCTCCGTTAAAATATTTAGCAAGTACATATCCATCATTTTCAAGGTTATTAGTAGCAAAATCAAGAACGTCTAAACAAATAGAATTTGTTTTAAAAGAGTCTAATTTTTTATTGCCTGTAGTGTTTGAAGCAATATCAGAAATTATAATATCTATTTTTTTAAATTCTTCGAAAATTTTTTTTTTTATATCCTCATTTGTAAAATCTCCTAAAATGAATTTAACATTAGATACATTATTCATTTCCAATACATCAACAGCTACTATATTTTTAAAGCCTTGTTTTGATAAATATTGTGACCAACTACCGGGTGCAGCTCCAAGATCTAATATATTTTTATTTTTATTTAAAAAATGAAGTTTGTTATTTATTTCTTCAAGCTTGAATATTGCCCTTGATCTATAACCTAATTTTCTTGCTTTAATAACCAGATCATCATTATGATGTCTTTGTATCCATCTTTTTGAACTTCCGCTTAAGTTTTTTTTTTTAAATTTAACCAATAGATGAAAACCTTAAACTCTTTAATAAAGTTTCATTATTTAATGTTAAAATATTAATTTTGACATTTTTATCATCTCTTAAATCAATATTTTTTTCATTATAAATTCCACCCGCTAAATGCAAAATTCCAATTTTATTATTTGGTAAATTAGGCTCTACAAATACTGAATTCTTTTCATCATACTTAGGCAAAAGGTGACTTGCTATCCAATTACAAGAGTTTGGTAAAAATTCTGTATCTAATCCATCAACATAAACACTTATATTTATGGCTAGACCTTCTGAACCAAAAATTCGACCTTTTGATAAAGCTTTTTTTAAATTTTTTTGCCATAAATTCCAACCTTTACTATTTCCTTTCATAGAAAAAACACCAATATTTAAATGAGGTGCAAACGCTATTTTTCTCGCAATTTTGTAATCGAAACCAGATCGTATAGCGTGTTTAAAATTTTGTGTTTTAACTATAGCAAAACTTCCTAAAAACCATTTTACCTTACCTATATCTTTATAACCTGGTGCAATTGTCTGAGTAATAGCTAAACTTTTTTCTTCACACCCTCTAATTAATAAATCTATAGCAACCCAATCATTGACCCAAGCATCCGAATCTATCCAAATATAGTTCTCATAATTAGGAAAATATTTTGGCAAAAACGCTCTACTTATTTGACTTTTCAGCCATTCTCTATTTTTTATTTTACTATCTGGTACCGCTATATCCCATTCTGCTTTTTTTATTTCTGTAACCTTTGATTTTAATATTTCTAACTGACTATCATTCATTCCTGCATCCAAGATACACATGTCTACTTCACTACTCTGACTAAAACTTTTTATGGAATCTATTAGCTCATTCAATAAGTGAAAATATTTTTCATCTGACAAGCTAATTATTACTGTTTTATTTTTCATATCTTTTATTGAGGTTTAAATAGTGAATTAAACTTACGGGTATAGAAAATAAATAAATAAACCCAACTATAGTAAGTGTCTCAAAAGTATTTTTAAATAAAAAACCAAAAAATAATACGGTGCAAAGTGCAATCAAAATAAAAACACTTCTTGAAATTTTAATTTGTTTAACCGCGTAAGTTGGTATTCTGCTAATCATTAAAAAAGATACTAGTATTACAATAACTAAAATTACTATTGGTTCCATTTGAAGAGTCTGCTTAAAATTTGAGAAACTAATTATCATTGGCAATAAAGCTAAACCAGCTGCAGCTGGAGCTGGAACTCCAGTAAAAAAGTTTACTTTCCAGTTATTTTTTTCAATTTTTTCGCTAATATCTAAATTAAATCTTGCAAGTCTTAAACAGCAGGAAACTACGAAAATTAAAGAAACTAACCAACCATAGAATCCAAAACTATTCAAAATCCATAAATATAGAATAATGCCTGGACAAACACCAAAATTAACAAAATCAGTAAGAGAGTCCAATTCAGCTCCAAATTTAGAAGTACCTTTTATTAATCTTGCAATTCTGCCGTCTAATGCATCCAGAATAGATGCAAGCACAACAAAGATTAGTGCTTTTTCAAAATCGCCTTCAAAAGCATGTTTCAAAGAATTCAAGCCTAAACACAAACCTAAAATAGTAATTAGATTAGGCAAAGCTACTCTAAAATCTATTTTTTTCATTTAAGCTTTTACGGTTAATGTCTTTCTACCAGCTATCAGTGTTTCTCCACCTACTACTGTTTGGCCCTTTTTAACTAAAATTCTAAATTGATCAGAAAAGAACATATCAACTCTGCTTCCAAATCTAATAATACCAAAACTTTGTCCTTGTTTATATTCATCATTACTATTGCAATAAGAAACTATCCTTCTGGCAACTAAACCTGCTACTTGTGCAAGAATAATATTGTCATTACTAGTGGAGGTAATTTTAATTAAATTTCTTTCATTTTTTAGACTGGCATCATCAAGTGAGGCATTTAAATACTGACCAGGTTTATAAAATACTTCATCTACCTTGCAATCAATTGGAAATCTATTTACATGACAATTAAAAACATTCATAAAAATACTAACTTTTGTAAATTTTTCATTCTCTAAAGAAAATTCTACTGGACCTTTCACACCTTCTTCGATCTGACAAATCATACCATCAGCTGAAGCTAATAAAAAATTGTTATCTTGAATTGGAAATCTTTCTGGATCTCGAAAAAAATAAAATACCCAAATTGATATTACAATTCCAATCAAACCTAAAAACTTTGAAAACAATAAAAATATAAATGTAATTACTAAACTTATTGTTAAAAATTTTTGTCCTTCTTTATGTAATTTTGGTAATAAAATATCTAACATTATGATTGATTGATTTTTTAATTTGTATATAAGCCACTTTTTATTAACAAATATGGCAAAAATCAAAGTTAAAAATCCCGTAGTAGAGTTAGATGGAGACGAAATGACTAGAATAATATGGTCATTTATTAAGGAAAAATTAATTCTACCATATCTAGATATAGATTTAAAATATTATGACCTGGGAATGGAAAGCAGGGATAAAACGGACGATCAAATTACAGTTGACTGCGCTAAAGCAATACAAAAGTATAATGTAGGTGTAAAATGCGCAACTATTACTCCAGATGAAGATAGAGTTGAAGAATTCAAATTAAAAAAAATGTGGAAGTCTCCAAATGGTACGATAAGAAATATTTTAGGTGGTACAATTTTTAGAGAGCCAATTATTTGTAAAAACGTTCCAAGATTAGTTCCACATTGGACAAGTCCAATTGTAATAGGAAGACATGCATTTGGTGATCAATACAGGGCAACAGATTTTAAAGTACCTGGAAAGGGAAAATTAACCGTAAAGTGGGAATCAGAAGATGGCTCTCAAAATATTGAACATGAAGTATTTAACTTCCCTTCATCTGGAATCGCACTTTCAATGTATAACCTTGATGACTCAATTAAGGATTTTGCAAGAGCTTCGATGAATTACGGGCTGCAAAGAAAATGGCCAGTTTATATGTCGACAAAAAATACAATTTTAAAAGCTTATGATGGAAGGTTCAGAGATATATTTCAAGAAGTATTTGATAAAGAATTTAAATCAGAATTTGAGAAAAATAATTTAACATACGAACATAGATTAATAGATGACATGGTTGCATGTGCATTAAAGTGGTCAGGAAAATTTGTTTGGGCGTGTAAAAATTATGATGGCGATGTTCAATGTGATACTGTTGCTCAAGGTTATGGTTCTTTAGGATTAATGACTAGTGTTTTGATGACTCCAGATGGTAAAACAGTAGAGTCAGAAGCGGCTCACGGTACAGTAACACGTCACTATAGGCAGCATCAACAAGGTAAAGAAACATCAACTAACCCAATTGCATCTATTTTTGCTTGGACACGAGGTTTGTTGCATAGAGGTAAATTAGATGGAAATGAAGAATTAACTAAATTTGCAAATGCGCTTGAGGAAGTTTGTATAGAGACTGTAGAAAAAGGTGAGATGACAAAAGATCTTGCAATCTTAATAGATAAAAATTCAAAGTTTTTAACTACAAATCAATTTCTTGAAGCATTAGATAAAAATCTTCAAAAAAAATTAAATTAGATTTCCTCAGATAATTTATTTAAGGCTTCTTTAGCTTTTTCTAATGTAGTAGATCCACCACCTGCTTGCGCAAAATCCTTTCTTCCACCACCACCTTTTCCACCAAGATAAATAGATATTTTTTTTGCAAAATTTGCAGCATCATATCTGTCTGTTAAATTTTGAGAAATACCTACGCCAATTGAAGTTTTTTGATCTTCCAAAGAAATAATAAATATTATTGTATTGTCTTTTGTTTTTGTTCCCTGGTCAACTAAACCTCTGATATCTTTTGAAGATAGTCCTATTAATATCTGATTAATTATCTCAATTCCATTTTTAGAATTTGAGGTAATGATATTTTTATTTTTATCGTCTAATATATTTTTAGCTCTAAGTTTATTTAAATAGTTTAAAGCATCATTAATTTGTTTTTCATTTTGATATTCTGAAAAATTTTTATAATCACCTTTTATTTTTTTAATTTGATTAATAATCTCATCAAATTTTAACTTATTTTTCTTTAAATTCTCTTGTTTAGATAGATTTTTGTTTTCCAAGTAAGTTTTTAATTCATCGCCTCTTAATGCCTCAATACGTCTAACGCCCGAAGCTATAGAACTTTCATTTATAATTGAAAATTGTCCAATTTTTCCAGTATTTTCAACATGAGTACCACCACAGAGTTCTAGTGAAAATATTTTATCATTATCTTTCCCCATAGATACAACGCGAACTTCTTCACCATATTTTTCACCAAATAGTGCCATCGCACCTTCTTTAATTGCTTTTTCTGGAGACATTAACCTTGTAACCACTTTATCATTTTTATTTATAAAATGATTTACTCTAGAATTTATTTTTTTTTGTTGTTCAGAATTTATTTGTTTTGAATGACTAAAATCAAATCTTAAACGATCAGGACCAACATAAGAACCTCTTTGAGCAACATGGTTACCCAATTCTTCCCTCAAAGCTGCATGAAGTAAATGTGTTGCCGAATGATTTGATTTAATATTTTCTCTTCTTTCAAGATTTATTTCTAAATAAGAGTCTTGATTTTTGTCAATATACCCCTCTTTTACAAAACCGATATGAATAAACAAGGAGCCGAAGAATTTTTGCGTATCTTCTACTTCAACAATTCCTGTTTCAGTTTTAATTATTCCGCTATCGCCAACTTGACCGCCAGACTCTGCATAAAAACAAGTTTGATTTGTTATTATCTTTATTTTATCTTTCTCTTTAGCTTTTAAAGTTTCTTCTCCATCTAGATTTACTATTGAATTAACTTTTGCTTCAGTTTTTTCAGAACTATAGCCTACAAATTCTGTCGAACCATACCTATCTTTTAGATCAAACCATATCTTATCAATTGAATCTGAGCCAGAACCTTTCCAAGATTTTCTAGCTTCTTGTTTTCGTTTTTCCATTAATTGATTAAACTTTTCCGTATCAACTTTTATTTTTAAAGGTTTGAAATAATCTTCAGTTAAATCTAGTGGGAAGCCATAGGTATCATATAATTTAAACGCAACCTCTCCACTTAATGTATTGTTTTTAATTTTATTTTTTTCATCATGTATAATTTTCATTCCATTCGATAGCATTGATTGAAATTTTTCTTCTTCATTTATAATAGTTTCTTTGATTAAATCTTTAGCTCTATCTAACTCGTTATATTCTGAAGACATTTCTTTTATTAAATGATCTATCATTTTTGACAGAACATGATCTTTTGAACCTAAAGTATTTGCATGCCTCATTGCTCTTCTCATTATTCTTCGTAGCACATACCCACGACCTTCGTTTGATGGCATCAATCCATCTGCAATTAAAAAACATGAAGCTCTTAAATGATCAGAAATTACTCTATGACTTGGAATGGTATATTTGTTAATTTGTGTTTTTGTAATATCGGCACTTAAATCAACTAATTTTTTAAATAAATCAATTTGATAATTATCGTGAGTTCCTTGCAATACTGCAGCCATTCTCTCCAAACCCATACCTGTATCAACAGAAGGTTTTGGTAAATTAACCCGTTTATCTTTTGAAATTTGCTCATATTGCATAAAAACTAAATTCCAAATTTCAATAAATCGATCCCCATCTTCGTCTTTTGAACCTGGAGGACCTCCAAATAAATGTTCGCCATGATCATAAAAAATTTCTGAACATGGTCCGCACGGTCCAGTCTCGCCCATTGACCAAAAATTATCTGAAGTAGGAATTTTAATTATTTTGTCTTCACTGAAACCTGCAATTTTTTTCCATAAGTCATATGCTTCCTGATCTTCTGAAAACACGGTTACACATAATTTATTTTTTGGTAGAGCAAAGTCTTTAGTTATTAGTTCCCAGGCATATGCAATTGCTTGTTCTTTAAAATAATTACCAAAAGAAAAATTACCCAACATTTCAAAAAAAGTGTGGTGTCTTGGTGTATATCCAACATTTTCAAGATCATTATGCTTTCCACCAGCCCTTACGCATTTTTGTGAAGTAGTTGCACGATTATAATCTCTTTTTTCAACCCCTGTAAAAACATTCTTAAATTGAACCATACCTGAGTTTGAAAACATTAAAGTCGGATCATTTTGCGGAATAAGTGGGCTAGAACTTATGACTTTATGCCCATTTTTTTCAAAAAAATTTTTAAAAGTTTCTCTTGTATCTCTTAGAGTTTTTTTCATTTCTAAGATAATTACAACTTTTACTGTATATGTCTAGTAATGGAAAAGGCGCTATCATTTATGGATAGCGCCTAAAGAGATGGTAAATTATTTAATCTTTTTTCTTATCAGCTGATTTTGCTTTATCAGTAACCTCACTAACCTCTTCAGTTTTTTCTTTAGTGATAGGATTGCCTTCAAGCTTTTCACTTATTAACCCAGCATTTGCACGAATTGCTATTTCAATTTCAGCTGCAATATTCGCGTTATTTTTTAAATACTGCTTTGCATTTTCTTTCCCTTGGCCAATCTTTTCTCCTTTGTAAGAGTACCATGCACCACTTTTTTCGATAATATTTGCCTTAGCACCTAGGTCAATTAATTCACCCATTTTACTAATTCCTTCACCGTACATTATATCGAACTCTACTACTTTAAATGGTGGAGCAACTTTATTTTTGACAACTTTTACTCTTGTTTGATTACCAATAATCTCATCTTTTTCTTTAATGGCACCAATTCTTCTAATATCTAATCTTACTGAAGAATAAAATTTAAGAGCATTACCGCCTGCAGTTGTTTCTGGACTTCCAAACATTACACCAATCTTCATTCTAATTTGGTTAATAAAAATAACCATAGTATTAGATTTAGAGATGCTACCTGTAAGTTTTCTTAAAGCCTGACTCATTAATCTTGCTTGTAAACCTACATGTGTGTCACCCATGTCACCTTCTAATTCCGCTCTTGGTGTTAAGGCCGCAACTGAATCAACAACTAAAACTGATACTGCGCCAGATCTAACTAATGTATCTGCAATTTCTAACGCCTGTTCCCCTGTATCAGGTTGAGATATTAATAATTCAGAAGTATCTACACCCAATTTTCTTGCATAGGTTGGGTCCAATGCATGCTCTGCGTCTACAAACGCACAAATTCCACCTGTTTTTTGGGCTTCAGCTATTGCTTGTAAAGCTAGAGTAGTTTTTCCAGATGATTCTGGACCATAAATTTCTACTATTCTGCTTTTTGGCAATCCGCCAATTCCCAAAGCAATATCTAAACTTAAAGAACCTGTTGAAATAGCTTCAATATCTAATGCCTGGTCTTTTTGACCAAGTTTCATTACTGAACCTTTTCCAAAATTTTGGTCTATCTGCCCGATAGCTGCTTCTAAAGCTTTTTGCTTCTCATCTAATTCTTTTGGGTTATTTACCACTTTCAAATTACCTTTTGTCATTTTGCATCCTTTTGTTTAATTTTTTTTTAAACGACTCAATACAAAAAATGTACATATTTTGTTCTCATTTACAATAATTTAAATAAATTATTGATTTTATTATATTTAATTAAAAAATATGCCTGATCCAGTTGGTTTTTGGACTAATTTGCTTTGTTTCAAGTTTTAAATGTAGCGCTGTTAAATTGCCTGTTACTTGCAATAGTTTAAATCTTGAAATTATTTCGTCTCTTTCAACGTCAATAAAATTAAGTCTAGCTATTAATAAAAGTGATCTAGAATTTAGCACATCTAAAGTATCTCTAGTACCACTTTCATACTCCTGAACAATGCCTTCGTATGCAATCTCGGCCGCTTGCAATTGTGCTTTAGCTAAATTTAACTCGCTTTTTTTTAACTGATATTCAGACCAAACATTAGTTGCATTTTTTTTAGTTTCATTTTGCTTATCTTGATAATCTAGTTCAGCACTAACTTTGAGAGCTTTTTTCTGCTGATAAAATGAATAATTTTTACCTCCAGAATATAATGGGATTTCTACTTTTGCTTCAAATTGAGACTGATCCCTTTCACTTATAGTAGAGCTAACATCTTCATTCTCGGATACTTCAAATGAAACAGATGCTTTAGGTGCAAATTTTTCTGCTGCCCCTTTTAATAAATAATTAGATTTCTCAAAGCTAAGCTTTGAAATTAATAGTTCAGGGTTATTTAAAGAAGACAATTTCAAAGTTTCTTCTAAGCTTTTTGGTAAATTTAAATCAAGATTTTTTATCGTTTCTAAATTTTTTGGTAAATATCCGATAATATTTTCGTAGTCTTTTTCAGATACCGCGAAACTATTTTCCGATCTTATAAATTTTGCTTTTGCATCTGCTAAAGATGACTCAGATTGTGCAAGATCAGACAATTTAATTGCACCCCTCTCATACCTACTTTTATCTAATTCGACTTGTTTGTCTGCAAGGTCAAGATTATCTCTTGTAATATCTAATCTTTTCTTAGAGGCTAGAACAGAAGTATAGGCAGTTACAGCTTTAAGCAGGACATTTTGCTCAACAAATTTTAGTTCATTAATTGATATCTTCACATCAGTTTTTGATGCTAAAATATTAGGTATGCCTTGTAATATTTTTTGTTCAACTTTTATTGCTTTCTTTTTTGTTTGAAGGTTACTATCTGCAATCGAAGAGCCTGATTGATTTTTTTGCCCTTCATTTAAATCATCAGATTGAGAAAAAGTTCCAGTAATCGAAGGCTTTAATATTGCATAAGATTGTATTAATTCTTCATTTACTGCTTTGGCTTTTTCACGTTGAGAATTAAGTTCTTTATTATTTATATAAGTTGAAATTA
>Ga0255782_10001535_pt1 | contig 19749 bp, 19 predicted proteins | sample 101ome_26_FD_179980 | JGI IMG/M metagenome (GOLD analysis project Ga0255782, IMG submission 179980) | Coastal salt marsh microbial communities from the Groves Creek Marsh, Skidaway Island, Georgia - 101408AT metaG (version 2) | ecosystem: Environmental > Aquatic > Marine > Intertidal zone >...
TTCAGTTTCACCAGGATGGTTTTTATCATGGCCTGGAAGCGCCGTTTGCCCAAAAAAAGGAATACAGCGGCAGCAGCAATGGCGAGCCAGCCAATTACCGTCACAGCCAGGGGAAATCGTGAAAATCCGGCCATCATGACTAGGATAATGCCGAGACCAAGCCTGGCCAGGATCGCTCCGGCATAAAGACCAGGGCTCTCGGTATTTTTCTGGATCAGGTTAATGACGATGTCAGGGTTCACAAGGATGACTATGCCGGCGAGAAGCAGTAACAGTGCGAAAAAGTATATTATGAAAATCATGCAGTCTTGTTACCCGCCTCGGATGTCTAGTCGGCACCCCCGCCTTGGAAGTCAGACATCAACAGGTGGGTCAGTGTATGCACATAGCGCAGCCTTCCATTTTCAACACGGAACAGGTGCGTATCGGCAGAGCCGCTTCCGCCGTTGGGGCCGCCAGCACCGAAGGTGCAGTACACCACTACTGAACCAATTACTTCGTCCACGACAAAACGGCGATTCGCGATATTTACACCCGCAGGCACGCCCACTTCACAGCTGTCATCGGGAGAACCGCGGCCTGTGTAGGCGCCACCTTCAACACGCACACAGGGAAAGCCCCAAGGCACGAGGTCAATCTTTCCTTCAAGGAATGCATCCAGGTAAGCATTAGCGGCTGATACCAGTTCACCACGCGACGCTCTTTCTGCTGCGCGGATTGGACCCCAGTTTTCTGAGGAGGAATAATTCAGGTAAGCCTCGGCATCAAACAGCCAATAATCGGTGGTAGTCCACACAATTTCAATTTCAGCGATCTTGTCATGATTAACCCGCATACGTGTGCCTAGCACATAAGGTTCCTCGGCATCATTCACTATTACCTCAGTAAAGGTCTGGCACGAATCCTGGTCAAGCAGGCTCATATGGTGGTCAATCTGCATGGGTTTGTTGATCAGGCCGGAATTGATATCAATGCGCTGCTCGTTTTCCCAGTACCCCATACCAGAAGGTAGTGGCATGTTTGATATATCGCCACTGGCTTGTGCCGCGACATAAAGATCCACTGCGTTTTGCAGGCCACCCCGGGTGCAGCTGATGTCATCAATGCTGTTTTGAGCCATCGCCAAGGCGGGTGTCATGAATGCACTGATTAATGCGAGCATGTTGATAAATGGTATCTTCATTAAGAATCTCCCTACAGTTGTTATTTAAGAATTTTATGAAAAGTTGTTACAAGCAGATTTAATTATTTTTAAGTTGCTGCGCTTTAATCAAGAATTTCCTAGGCTAGAGAAACTCAAAAAATAAATGACTAGGCCAGAGATATTTGAATTAACGGCGCCGGCGACCCTTGTCGGCTAACGCCTGTAATCATGGCTTTTCATGATGTTGTCATTAAACACTAGGGCGTTAAGAATAACATCGCCTGCCAGTAATAAAAGTCCGCTAAAGACTGCAGAGACGCTATCTTGCCGGCCACGGTAAAGGGATTGAGTCGTATCTTTAAGCTTTATCGTTTTAAAAATAAGTCACACACTAAAACTAATGCTAACATCCGTGTTGCAGCTTAAATTTTTTCATGGGAAACAATAATGCGCTTTGAATTTTTATTTGTAAGCAGAATGTTCTTCTTTGTTTTTTTAGCATTTATGGTCGGCTGCGATGAGACTACTACTGGTGACAGTGCGGTTGTCACCCAGACCGATTCGTATCTAGCGGCTTCAGAGCCCTCTGCCGATATAGACCCGGCCAATGTAACTGCCGGTGAATGGGCTTCCTATGGGCGTGATTACAGTGAGCAGCGCTATAGTCCGCTTGATCAGGTGAATGCAGAAAATATTGGCGAGCTTGGCCTAGCCTGGTATGCCGACCTTGCTGAACGTGGTGGTAGTTATGAAACCACGCCTGTTGTCGCTGATGGTCGGATTTACGTATCTGCCCCCTGGAGCAAGGTCTATGCCTTTGATGCTGCCAGTGGCGAAACTATCTGGAAATATGACCCAAAGGTCCCAGGCGAATGGGCGGTGAATCTTTGCTGTGGCATCGTTAATCGCGGCGTTGCACTCTGGAAAGACAAGGTAATCTGGGGCACCCTTGATGGTCGCCTAGTCGCGGTTGATGCGGTCAATGGTGAGTTGATCTGGGAGGTGCAGGCGACTGATCGGGAGAGGCAGCTTTCTATAACCGGAGCACCGCGCATCGCCAACGGTCGCATTTTCATCGGCGAGGCAGGGTCGGAGTTCCACATGCGTGGTTACCTGGCCGCTTACGATGCGGAAAATGGAAAAGAGCTGTGGCGCTGGTGGGCAGTGCCTGGCAATCCGGAACTGGGTTTTGAACAGCCGGAACTGGAATGGGCCGCAGACACCTGGAGCGGTGAGTGGTGGAAAACTGGTGGCGGCGGTACGCCTTGGGATGCCATCATTTATGATCCGGTCAGCGATCACGTCATTATAGGTACCGGCAACGGCGCTCCTTGGCCGGCCGAGATTCGTTCCCCTGGTGGGGGCGACAACCTCTTTACAGCGTCCATCGTCGCTCTTGATGCCAATACTGGTGAATACCGCTGGCATTACCAGGCCACGCCAATGGATAGTTGGGATTTTGATAACACCCAGTCACTGGTAACTGCGGACCTGGTTATCGATGGCGTGGAACGCCATGTTGTGATGCAGGCCCCAAAGAATGGCGTATTTTATGTCATTGATACGATCACTGGTGAAGTGCTATCGGCTGACCTTTACGTACCGACGGCAAACTGGATGTTGGGCTTTGATGAAAATTTTCGCCCGGTGATTAATCCCGAAGCCAACTACGGTGCCTTTGGTGACCGCGGCTTCCATGTCGTACCTTCTGCGGGTGGTGCCCATAGCTGGCACCCGATGGCATTCAATCCAGATACCGGGCTGATGTATGTACCGACCAATTACGGCAGTTTCCCCCTGGTTGCCGAGGCAGGAGCCAAGATGGGCAACCAGCTTCTCTCTATTAATGTGGGCAAGCGTCCACAGATGCCTGCTCCCGAGCTTGAAGGCAGCGGTTCGTACCTGCTGGCTTGGGACCCGGTAGCGAAGGAGCCGGTATGGCAGCAACGTATGGGTAGCGCCCGCGCAGGTGTAATGACAACCGCGGGCAACCTTGTATTCCAAGCTTCAGGTGCCACTTTTTCTGCTTATCGTGCTGATGATGGCGAGCAGGTCTGGTCCACGGAGACCCAGGCAGGCATCGTCGGTGGCGCAGTCACCTACGAAATAGAGGGCGAACAGTACATCGCTGTAGTAGGTGGCCAGAGCAACTTCAGGAGCGGCTACTGGGCGCCCAATTATGCAAGGTTGCTGGTCTACAGGCTGGGCGGTGATCAGGAATTGCCGGAGATGATTACCTATACGCCACCGGAACTGAATCCACCTGCCAACTTTGGCGATGAACAATTGTTGGCCGCGGGTGAAACCCATTACAACGAACACTGCGCCAGCTGTCATGGCAATAATGGCCGGGTCAGCAGTCTGTTCCCCGACCTACGTTATGCAGCGGCCCTGAATACCAGCGCCCTGTTCAATGCCATCGTCATAGATGGTGCCCTGCAAAACAATGGCATGGTGTCATTTAGTGAATTTCTTAACGAGGCGGACGCCGAAGAGATTCGTGCCTATGTTGTCAGTCTGGCCAATGAAATTAAGGAAAATCCGCCGCCAGCCTTTGGTCCACCTCCGGCACCCGAGCCAAAGGAAGAGGAGCCTGAAGAGACGGGTGAGCCACATGAGTAGGATATTTCTTCTACACAAAAAAAGAGCATGCTAGGCATGCTCTTTTTTTTATAAATAGAAAAAGACTTCTCTGAGAGACCTGCGTCAGTCCACCTTCCTTATCGCACCCTTGTCCGCGCTGGTAGTCAGTTTGGCGTAGGCTTTTAGTGCCGTGCTGACCTTGCGGGCACGGACCTCAACAGGCCTCCAGGCATCATTACCTTTGGCATCCATGACATCGCGACGCGCCTGAAGATCTTCATGACTGATAGCCAGGTTTATGTTGCGGTTCGGGATGTCGATCTCGATGGTGTCACCTTCTTCGATCAGCGCGATGGCGCCGCCTTCTGCGGCTTCCGGAGAGACATGGCCGATGGAAAGGCCGGAAGTGCCGCCGGAAAAACGACCATCGGTAAGCAGGGCGCAGGCCTTACCGAGCCCTTTTGATTTCAGGTAGCTGGTTGGGTATAGCATTTCCTGCATGCCGGGCCCGCCGCGGGGGCCCTCGTAGCGAATGACCACGACGTCGCCTTCGTTTATTTCATCGGCAAGAATGGCTTTCACGGCACTGTCCTGGCTTTCAAAAACGCGGGCCGGACCGGAGAAGGTCCAGATGCTTTCATCCACGCCTGCGGTTTTTACAATTGCGCCATTCTCGGCAATATTGCCAAACAACACGGCAAGGCCCCCTTCCTTTGAATAGGCATTTTCAATATTCCGGATACAGCCGTTTTCGCGGTCATCGTCTAGGCTTTCCCACCGGGTGTCCTGGCTAAACGCGGTTTGCGTTGGTATGCCTGCAGGACCGGCCTTGTAAAACTGTTTTACCTCGTCGGAGACATTGCGCTTGATGTCATATTTTTCCAGTGCCTCACTGACGCTCGCACTGTGCACCATGGGTAGGTCTGAGTGAATCAGCCCGGCGCGGTCCAGTGAGCCCAGGATACCCATGATGCCACCGGCACGGTGGACATCTTCCATGTGGTATTGCGGGGTGCTTGGCGCAACTTTGCACAGATGCGGTACTTTTCTTGACAGGCGGTCGATGTCCTTGAGGTCGAAATTTACTTCGCCCTCCAGAGCAGCAGCGAGCAGGTGTAGTATGGTGTTGGTGGAACCGCCCATGGCAATGTCGAGAGTCATGGCATTTTCAAAAGCCTTGAAGTTGGCAATGCTGCGCGGCAGAACCGAGTCGTCTTCGTTTTCATAGTAACGCTTGGCTAGGTCAACGATTCGGCGGCCGGCTTCGAGGAAGAGGTTTTTCCTGTCGGCATGAGTGGCTAGGGTGGAGCCGTTACCGGGCAGAGACAGCCCCAGCGCCTCAGTCAGGCAGTTCATGGAGTTGGCTGTGAACATGCCAGAGCATGAACCACAGGTCGGACAGGCGGAACGTTCATATTCGTCTACTTCTTCGTCGGTCTTAGAGTCATCGGCGGCTGCGACCATGGCATCCACGAGGTCAAGCTTGATGACTTGGTCGGCCAGTTTGGTTTTGCCGGCTTCCATGGGGCCACCAGACACAAAGATGGTAGGAATGTTTAGGCGCATTGCGGCCATGAGCATACCTGGGGTGATCTTGTCACAGTTGGAGATGCAAACCAGCGCATCGGCACAGTGGGCGTTGACCATGTACTCCACCGAGTCGGCAATGATTTCACGGGACGGCAGGGAATAGAGCATGCCGTCGTGACCCATAGCGATACCGTCATCCACGGCAATGGTGTTGAATTCTTTCGCCACACCACCGGCCTTTTCAATTTCTCGCGCTACCAGTTGACCTAGGTCCTTCAGGTGCACGTGCCCGGGAACGAACTGGGTAAAGGAATTTGAGACGGCAATGATGGGCTTGCTGAAATCATCGTTCTTCATGCCGGTGGCGCGCCAGAGCGCGCGGGCACCTGCCATGTTGCGGCCTTTCGTCGAAGTATGGGATCTGTACTGTGGCATGTTGGACCCTGTTGGTTTTCTAAAATTTTCTTATAGTGTTTTACTGAAAATCTTTGAATTACGCTGGTAGTTATAGAGTGACTGTTTGGATTCTGGCAGTGAGGCTAAATCGCTTTCCCCGAAGCCCCTTTCAAGAAACCAGTGCGGCGTCTTCGTAGTAAGAACAAACAGGGAAGATAGGCCGGACTTCCTGGCATGCTTTTCAACAAAATCTAGGATCAGGCCACCGCGATTCTGTTTACGGTAATCCGGATGGGTGGCAACACAGGCTAATTCTGCGCTGCCGTCCTCCTGGGGATACAATGCTGCGCAGGCGATGATCATGCCTTCACGTTCTATAACCATGAAACGCTCAATTTCATTCTCGATCAACTCACGGGATCTAGCCACTAGGGCACCTTCTTCTTCCAGCGGTTGAATTAATTCCAGTATACCCCTGACATCTTCAAAGCAGGCTAGACGCACACTCTCATATTCTTCCTGTGTAATAAGAGTACCGGTGCCGTCTCGAGTGAAGAGCTCAGTAAGCAGGGCGCCGTCTTCCTGGTAAGAAATGACCTGTGCTCTTTTCACTCCTGCCTGGCAGGTCTTGGTGGCCAGCTCCAGGTTGAGCAGCTGCATGTCCTTGCCATTGTTTTCGATTTTTTTTTGGATTAAGGCTTTCGCTTCCTCGGCATTGAGCTGGCTGATGGGCGAACCATCATCATCAAGGATGCCCGACTCGGCGGAATAAATTAGCAGCTTGTCGGCGGTCAGGGCAATAGCGCTGCTAATGGCAACGTCCTCGACTGTGAGGTTGAAGATTTCCCCTGTTGAAGAATAGCCCAGGTTGGATAGCAGTACGGTTTTACCCGCGTCCAGCTGACGCGCGATTTCCACGTGGTCGACTTTCCTGACTTCGCCCGTATGACAATAGTCGACCCCGTTGTGAACTCCATACGGCTTGGCAATGATGTAGTTGCCGCTTACCGTGCTGATGTCCGCACCATGCATGGGAGAGTTGGGCAGACCGGCGGAGAACTTGGCCTCGATATTGATGCGGAGGTTGCCCACGACTTTCTTGATTTCTTCCAGGCTGTCGGTATCGGTGACGCGTAACTGATGATGCAGATCGCCCTGCATGTCAGCATGTTTCTCATCCTTCAGCCCCGCAGATTTTAAAGCGGCATCAATCTGTGGGCGCGCACCATGCACAAGCACCAGCTTGACCCCAAGACTGTTCAGCAGGGTAATGTCATGCGCAATGTTCGGAAAATTCTCATGGGCAATTGCTTCACCAGGCAACAGGATGACGAACATCTTGCCGCGGTAGGCGTTGATATATGGTAAAGCCTGCCGAAATAGCTTAACAGTATCCTTGGCATTGCTGATCATAATTATTGGCCCAGGTGGGCAAAAAGGGCGGGTATTGTAACGGAAATGACTGAAAATTCTAAGGAATTTTCGATCTTGTGACTTTTGGTGTCTGCAACACCGGCTTTATAAACAGTAGTTTCTGATCAGTTGTTGCAGGATATTGATACAGGGTTTCACCTGCGAGAGCTCCATGTATTCATCTGGCTGGTGGGCCTGGTCAATACATCCTGGTCCCAGGATGATGGTGTCCATACCTAGCTGCTGCAGGAAAGGACCCTCGGTACCGAAGGCTGCGCTCTCCGGGCTGTGACCGGTAAGCAATTCTGCCATTTTCACCAACTCGGTATCACGGTTATCAAATGGCTCTACACCCTCGATCAGCCGTGTCAGCTTAATGTCAGTATGGTGCTTGCTGGCAATGGGTGCAATCAGCGCCTCTATACTTTCGCGCACGGCATCACCTGCCATGCCGGGCAGTAGCCTCACATCAAATTCAAGGTCACAGTGGCCGCAGATACGGTTGGGATTGTCACCGCCATGTATGACTCCAAGATTGATAGTTGGAACATCAATAATGAAGTGAGGGTTCTGATATTCCAACTGCAGTTCCTGACGAAAGCGCATCAGTGCACCGATCACATCATGCATCGCCTCCAATGCATTCTTGCCAAGCGTAGGATTCGAAGAGTGGCCACTCTGACCCTGCACATGTATGGATTCCATCATGATGCCCTTGTGCATGTGAATTGGTCGCAGACTGGTGGGCTCACCAATGACCGCTGCCCTGGCTTTAGGTTTGCCGAGATTGGCCAGGGTGCGCGCACCTGACATCGAACTTTCCTCGTCAGCGGTAGCCAGGATAATTAGTGGCTGTCTAAAGTCAGCATCAAGAAAATCCTGAACGGCTTCGTGGACGACGGCAAAGAAACCCTTCATGTCTGTTGCACCCAGGCCGTACAAGCGATTGTCTTTTTCTGTCATCCCCAGAGGGTTTGTATTCCAGAGTGATTCATCAAACGGGACAGTGTCAGTATGGCCGCTCAGCACGAGCCCCCCTGGGCCACGGCCGATAGTCGCGATGAGATTGGCTTTTTCATGTGCGCCGGCGACAGGCACGATCTCGCAACTAAAGCCCAGTCTTGAGAATGTGTCGGCCAGCAGATTGATTACCCCCATGTTGCTCTGGTCAATAAGGGAGTTGGTGGAGCTGACAGAATGCTGGCTCAGGAGATGATTAAAAAGGTCATTAAACTTTAAAGACATGGAGTTGATGTCGGGTTATAGAAATCTTAAATCAAGATTAAGGATAAAAAATCAAAGATAAAAGGGTTTAGTCTAAAAATGCCAAAGCTCGCACAAAAGAAAACCTGCCACTCAGTCTGCTCATAACATCATAATCTTGTGGCTAGGGTGCCGTGACCAGCATTGCCACGCGATCGCACTTGGCAGCAAGAATGAAATCATTCTTGTGCAGACCGCCTATGACATGGGTCCACCATGTCACGGTCACTTTCCCCCATTCCAGGACAATGACGGGATGATGATTGACCTGTTGGGCAATGGCAGCAATTTTCCTAGTCAATGCCACTGCCGTTTCATAGTCAGGCAGTGAGTAGGCCTTGGTCAGTTTGTCGCAGTCTTCATTGAGAAGGGTCCAGCCCCTGATTTGCGATAGCAACGACTCTATTTCTTCTTTCGAAATGGCAGGGCCACCCTTTTTGCTCAGGATGACTTTTTCATCGGCCAAGGTATGCATAATTAATCCCTATCGTTCAAACTGTCTTGCAGTACGGCCGCAGTGAGCCTTGAGACACAAACCAGCTTGTTATCTGAATCGGTTATATTGATTTCCACTACTACTGTGCTCTTGCCTATATGTACAGGCCTGGCAACACCGGTGACCAGTGGCGGCTTGCCCGGCCTGACATGATTGGCATTGATATCCAGGCCGACAATATGTGTGCCCGGTTCGCTGCAAAAATTAGCCGCTGCGCTGCCAAGCGTTTCTGCCAGCACTACAGAAGCGCCGCCATGAATAATGCCCATGTGCTGCTGCGTTCTGGTATCGACCGGTAGGGTACCTTCAAGAAAATCGTCGCCTAGTGCTGTTATCTCCAAACCCACGTGTTCACACAGGGTGTCTTTCATAAGGCCATTGAGAATTTCGACTGAAATGGGTTTTTTCCAGATAGACAAGGGCGCCTCCAGTTACGACCTGCAGCCACCGGGCAGCAGAGATCCCGTTTTCCCCGTAATAAAGTAAGCAAACAGGCCAATCCACTCACGTGAATGTTGATTAAGGGAGGACAGGTTTCCGGCTAGTTCAAACGTTAACCTGGTCTGGAATCCAGGTTCAGATTGATGATCAACAGGCCAGGGTATAACTGGCCAGCCCAGCTGGCAGAAAATACCCACGGAGCGCGGCATATGGCCAGCCGAGGTGATAAGAATCCAGTTTTCATCGGGCTGCGGCGCAACGAGAGCCTTGCTGTTGACGGCATTTTCATAGGTGTTGCGGGAATCTCTCTCGAACTCCAGGCGGTTTTCGCTTATGCCCATATTGTGGAGGAAATAACGGGCAATATCTGCTTCTTTGTATTCCTGGTCCAGTAGACTGCCTGCTCCGCCGGTAAAGACTAGTTTTGCGCGACGGTGCTCTCGTGCGAGTTGTATAAAGGCATGATAACGCTCAGCCGAGCTTCCGAATTGCGGCTGGTCCCAGATATAGGAGGTGACCGGATCAACAGTGCCGCCAAGCAGAATAATGCCGTGAATACGTGAGGGTAATTCGGGGTTGGTGGGGAAGCGGGTTTCCAGGGGCGTCACTAGCCACGTACCAAGAGGAAGGAAGGCCACCAGGGCCATCATTATTCCTCCGACACCCAGAATTATCTTCGCCGCACTCAGTTTGCCCAGGAATAACAGTACAATGCCAGACAATAGAATCAGGAACAGTAATGACCCTGGAGAAATAAGTGCCCATATAATCTTGGAAGCGAAAAAGAATAGTGTGTTCTGCATGGTGGCAGGGATTATCTGGCATGCCTGGGCACAACACAAACCAAACTTCCCGTAAAGAAATGTCCGCTACAAGAACCGCTGACAGCAGCTAGGCTGTTTCCAGCATCCTAGCCTGAGTGGGAATCAAAAAGCGTCTTGACGGATTCAATGCTCTCGCAGATTTGCTGCGAGCATAAATCTGCGTGTACAGCAATTCGACCTGGCTTCTCTCTACTTCGAGAGAGAAAACGTTCTAGAATGCTGTCCAGGAAAAGAAAGCCCTTGGGAGTGGCTGCCAGCTTATCCTTTTGCAACAAACTACGCTGTCTTAACTCGGCAAGCTGCTTCTCCACCCTTTGAACAGGAATTCCCGTACGCGCCTCAAAAAGTGCTTCCTTGCAGCCGTTGATCAGGCGCAAAGCATTCATGAGAAACTCAAGGGGGAGGTCGTCTTGTCTGATAGGAGAATTTTTGACGGTGAAGCTGTTCTGTGTAGCAAGGTAAGCCGAGGGTTGCCTAGTTTTGCGTGTTCGCATAATAGTATTTTCTTCAGGCAGCGTTATTTTGCCATGGGCGCCCGCGCCGATACCAAGGTAGTCACCAAACTGCCAGTAATTCAAATTATGTGAGGAATGTTGACCGGTCTTACTGTAGGCCGACACTTCGTAACGCTCAATCCCATGAGAATTCAGCAATGCTATTCCAGCTTCCTGTATGTCGGCTATCGCATCATCTTCGGGTAAGACTGGCGGTTTACTATAAAAAACAGTGTTGGGCTCAACAGTAAGCTGGTACCAGGAAATATGAGGAGGATTAGAAGCCAGGGCCGTTTCCAGATCGTTCATGGCCTGCTCCTGCGATTGCCCTGGTAAACCAAACATCAGGTCCAGGTTGAAATTATCAAATCCAGCGTTAACCGCATTTGCTGCGGCATCGCGGGCTTCTTTTTCGCCATGGACTCTGCCTAAGGCCGACAGGAATCGTGGATTAAAACTCTGGATGCCAATAGATAACCTATTAACGCCTACTTCACGAAAGCAGGAAAACTTTCTGGTTTCAAACGTACCCGGATTGGCTTCCAGCGTAATTTCAACCTGGCGGTCAAAAGGAATCTCGCTGTTAATGTTGTGAAGGATCTTGCCTATGCTGTCAGGCCTGAAAAGGCTTGGAGTGCCCCCGCCTATAAAGATCGAAGAAAGCTTCCGTCCCTGGACGTACTTTAGATCCTGCTTGAGGTCTTCAATCAGCTGGTCGCAATAATCGTGTTCCGGCAGTTCACCTTTGAAGGCATGTGAATTGAAGTCGCAGTAGGGGCACTTTTTCAGGCACCAGGGAATATGGATATAGAGTCCCAGCGGCGGCAGGACCAGCTCGCTCATTCGGGCAGGCTGGCCAATAAATGCTTGAGGGCCTGGGATCGGTGGCTGACACTGTTCTTGGTGTCCGGGTCGAGTTCAGCAGAAGCGCAGTCAAATTCTGGTACATAAAACAGCGGGTCATAGCCAAAGCCATTTGCACCTGACTCAGAAAATAAAATTCGGCCTTCCCAGCTGCCCTGGCAGATCAGCGGCATCGGATCTTTCGGGAAGCGGAAAAGGGCAATGCAGCAAACGAACCTGGCCGTGCGCTCTGCTTCAGGCACCTGCTCCAGGTTCTCTAGCAGAAGTGCATTGTTGGCTGCATCAACTTCATCCCTGTCGCCGCTTTCACCGGAGTAGCGCGCGGAATATATACCCGGCTCTCCATCAAGGGCATCTACCACGAGACCCGAATCATCAGCCAACGCAGGCAGTCCTGTCAGCTTGCTCGCATGCCGGGCTTTCTTTATAGCATTTTCGACAAAGGTTTTACCGTTTTCCTTAGCATCAGGAACATCAAATTCTGTTTGCGGGATGAGGGTAATCTGACGGCTGGCCAGGATATCCTGGAGCTCTCTCAGCTTGCCTTCGTTGCTGCTGGCCAGGACTATCTCGGTCAGGTCGTTCATAGGCTGTCTTTTAATTGTTGTACATCTGGGTTTCCCAGGAAATCTTATGGGAAGGGCCTGCCATTTCTGGCCGCACTGTGATGTTAAAACGAACGCGTTCGGCATTGGAAAATTCAAACTCTCCAATGTAGTAGATAGCGTTTCCTTCCTGTATTTCCCTGAATTCGATATTGCTAGTCTGCCCAAGCAGATTACGTTTGCCGCCGCTGATAACAGCTGTCACCGGCTCGCTGCCATCCTGGTCTTGCTTGACGATACTGATGTTAAGAAAAGCCCTGCGATCGCTGCGAATGATACCGTATTGTTCGGCTATATCAGCATCCAGGAAAGTACTATTCACTGCCTGATAATACACCATGTAGTCATCGAATGACTCGGAAGCTGCCTGGGCTGATACCATGAAAAAGACAACAATTGAGAACACAAGGAATTGTTTATTCACTGGCATGTTGCTATCGCGTGAAATGGTAAATGGCATTTATACCAAACAGGTTCGGGTGCAGGTTCATTAAGAAGCTGGAACGATGGTTAAAATCGACAACGGTGCGATGCAGAATCTTTATTTTCCTGTCCCGGCACAGGTTGTCAAAATCCCGGATAGTACAGTGATGAATGTTGGGCGTGTCATACCACTCAAACGGCAATGAGCTTGATTGCGGCATATTGCCTATAGACAGCAGCTTCAGGCGATGACGCCAGTGGGCAAAATTAGGAAAGGTTATGATGCAGTTTCTGCTGATTCGCAGCATTTCTTCAACAAGTATATCGGGTCTTTCCACTGTCTGCAGGGTCTGCGCGAGTAGCACGGTATCAAAACTGTTCGATTCAAAGTTTGAGAGTCCCTTGTTCAGGTCCTGCTCAACAACATTGACACCCGCCCTCAGGCAGCGATTGATATTTTCGGTATCAATCTCAAGACCACAGTCCAGTACCTGTTTTTCTTTTTTCAGGTGTGCAAGGAAAGCTCCGTCTCCGCAGCCGAGGTCAAGCACTCGGCTGCCAGGCTCTATCCACTGCTGAATGATCTCTAGGTCAGCTCGCATTAGCCGCTCCTGGAGCCAGTTCCTCGGCCACGCAGTCCATATAAGATCTCAGCGCTTCAATGTAGCGGGGTATTGGTAGCAGAAAGGCGTCATGCCCTTGGTCTGCCTCGATCTCGAGGTAGCTCACCTGCTTTTCTGCCTTGAGCAGGTTATTGACAATTTCCCTTGAGCGTTCCGGCGGGAAGCGCCAATCAGTGCTAAAGGAAATGACCAGGTATTTACACTGGCTTTCTACAAAGGCTTTGCTGAGATCAAAGTCGTAGTCCACTGAAGGATCAAAGTAGTCCAGCGTCTTGGTAATAAGTAGGTAGGTGTTGGCATCAAACTGGCTCGAAAAAGTTTCTCCTTTGTACTTCAGGTAGCTTTCGACCTGAAAGTCGACGTCGTAACTGAAATTCAGTTTCCCCGAACGCAGGTCACGGCCAAAGCTGCCTTCAATGGCATCTTTGCCGAACTTGTCCCGCATGGCTCGGTCTGAAAGGTAGTTGATATGGCCAACCATCCTGGCCAGCATAAGCCCGCGCTTTGGATAGGTATCAAAATCGTAGTAACGACCTTCATGAAAATCCGGGTCGCTGGTAATGGACTGTCTTGCGACCTCGTTGAATGCAATGTTCTGGGCAGACAGTTTTGGGGCTGCCGCTATGATCACAGCATGGCGCAGGCGATTCGGATAGGAAATTGCCCAGCGCATAACCTGCATGCCACCAAGACTGCCGCCAATAACAGCTGCCCATTTGTCTATGCCAAGTTTGTCAGCAAGGCGAGCCTGGCTCTTTACCCAGTCACGTACGGTGATAATCGGAAAGTCTGGACCAAAGGGTTTTCCGGTTTTTGGATCAATGGATGATGGGCCAGTACTGCCGGCACAGCCGCCAAGGTTATTCAGGCAAACTATAAAAAATTTTTTGGTGTCAAAGGGTTTGCTCGGGCCAATACAGCAATCCCACCAGCCGGGCTTTTCCCTTTGATTGTCTGCATCGTGATAACCGGCAGCATGATGGTCGCCGCTCAAGGCATGGCAGATCAAAATGGCATTGCTTTTATCTGCATTGAGTTCGCCATAGGTTTCCACCATCAGGTCGTATTGTTCAATTATGCGTCCACTGCGCAGCTCCAGCCGCTCATCAAAATGAATGAGCTGCGGCGTGACGATTCCGACTGAGTCTGATGATATGGTTTTGGCCATGGTTTTATCGCAGCTAACGCTGATTATGCATAAGTTTTAAATGCCGATGACGAACATGGCAGCCTGCTCGCCCAGCCCGAGTCCCTGGCGCAGCGTCCCTACCACCATAATCTCTAGTACCTGAATTGCCAGGAAAATAAAGATTGGTGAAAAGTCTAGGCCTCCCATGGGCGGAATAATCTTGCGTAAACGGGACTGGATTGGTTCCAGTAACTGCTGAATAAGGAAGAGAGCAGGATTGCCGCTGTATGGAGCAACCCAGCTGGCAACGATGGAAATGAGCAGTCCCCAGAAGTAAATATTCAGGGTAAGCGAGATGAGGCCGAGGACTGACCAGCTAATCAGGTCGCCTAAGCTAGGCAGAGCATATCCTGCGGAGTAGATCATGATGGCTGATGCTAGTGTGCTGATCACCAGCGAAACAATGAGCGCGGCAATATTAAAGTTGCGCCAGGCTGGAATAATTTTTCGAAACGGGTTAAGGATTGGCGCGGTGAGTTTTGCCAGGGCCTGTGAAACAGGATTGTAAAAATCCGCATGACTGGCTTGCAGTAAAAAACGTGAGAGTAGGGCAAGCACAAGCAGTCCGCCCAGTGTATTCACGACCAGAACGACTACTTGCCCTATTGAATTACCCATGCCCATTCCTGCTTGCTATCTGAGGCTTGTTATTATTATCTATATTTTAACTTTTGTTTGATTATTCAGTGTCACTGGCAGGTTCAGCTAGTTCCCGCGAGCGCTGCGCGGCTTTGGCCAGTGCGCGAGCAACCATAGCATTGAAATCATCGGATTCAAACTGCCTGAGGGCAGCTTCAGTAGTGCCACCTGGAGATGTTACGCGCCGACGCAGCTCACTGACATCAACATTGCTGTTCTGGGCGAGTCTGGCAGCTCCTAGGGCTGTTTGCTGGCAAAGCAGTTCGGCTGTTTTCTTATCAAGCCCGAGTTCTATGGCGGCTTCCTGCATGGCTTCGATAAGCAGGAAGAAATAGGCTGGGCCTGACCCTGAAAGTGCAGTGACGGCAGCCATATCGCTTTCTTGTTTAAGCCAGCTCACAACGCCTACAGCCTTTAACAAGTTGTTGGCAAGTTGTCTCTGTTCATCTGAGCACTGGGCATTGGCAAAAAGCGCACTCGCACCTAACTGAACCAGTGCTGGTGTATTAGGCATGCAGCGCACGATGGCCTGTTCAGGGTGTGTCCAGGACTGGAGATTGTCCATCGTGATGCCGGCGGCAATGGATATCAGTAAACAGGAAGAGGATTCCAGAGACTCTTTCAGGGGCTTCAGGACATCCTGCATTACCTGTGGCTTCACGGCCAGGATGATTGCATCTGCACCAGAGACGACAGCACTGTTGTCGCTGGAAGTGATAACTCTTTTTTGACCAAGCAGGTCGAGCCTGGCTTGGTCGGTATCCGAGGTCCGGATTTGATCGGCCTTCCAACCATCAGCGAGTAGGCCATCGATTAGGGCGGAAGCCATGTTGCCGGCACCTATGAAAGCGATGCTGTTATTTTTTTTTCTGTTCTCAGACATCGGGCAATTGTACCTTAAAGCCGCATCATACGGCTGTTACTGTTGCTCAGGAATTTCTTGGGCCAAATATGTCGGTGCCTATTCGAATCATGGTGGCACCCTCGGCTACGGCGGCCTCATAATCACTGCTCATACCCATTGAAAGTTCGCGGCAATGTTCAAATCCCTGTTCCTGAAGTTGATCCCTTGCGAGTTTTAGCCTGCGAAAGGCTTTTGACTGTTGTTCGAAATATTTGTTTGGTGCCGGGATAGCCATTAGTCCTGAAAGGACTATGCCTTTTTTGCCTCGGCAAGATGTGGCGAGTTCTGGCAGTTCCCGCAGGCTCACTCCAGCCTTGGTGGATTCTTCACTGATATTTGCTTGCAGCAGAATGCGCAGAGGTGGTAGGGCAGAGGGGCGCTGATCACTGAGCCGCGCCGCAATTTTTTCGCGATCGACACTGTGGACCCAGTGAAAATTTTCAGCTATCAGGCGCGTTTTGTTGGACTGGATTGGCCCAACGTAATGCCAGGTAATATCTAGGTCGGAAAGTGCATGGATTTTGTCCAAGGCTTCCTGAAGGTAATTTTCACCAAAGTGCCGTTGTCCGGCTTGGTAGGCTTCCCTAATTTTTTCCGGCGGATGTGTTTTGCTGACAGCAATCAATTGAACCGACCGTTTCGGGCGACCACATTTGTTTTCAAACCGTGAAACCTGACGAAGAACTTTTTCAAGATTTTCTGGTACGCTCGGCAACATGCTTTATTCCTCACCAATACTCTAATTATAGGAGGTAGATAGTGAATATTCAGGAATTTCTTAATTCCAGTGTTCAGCAGGGACTTATGAATTGCCAGTAAGCCGCTTCCAAGGCTAAAAATGCAGACCAGCTCTGATTAGAAAACTTTAAAAAGAAGAACGCTGGCACTGATAAATATCAGGCCAGGATTTTTATTTTTTGCATGCCGTAAGTTTTTTGGCCACCATCAACCAGCCTTACTATAAAAATTTGGCGGCTGCAGAAAAAACTCCGGTTACTTGCGCTGCCTGAATACCACTGTGTGGATTTCATGTCTTTTACCAAGGAAGCCGAGAAAATCGCGATTTCCTGGTGGGAATCCATGGGTCACATCAAGGCATGGAAAATAACCCTGAGCATCGCGCTACCTAGGAGAAAGGCAGGATACTATGGCGCAGCAATGTAGTGGTTTAGACTGTCGAAGTGATCAAGCAATTCACCTGATCAGGATTTCAGCGTTCAGGTATTATGCTCAAGCCAAGACTCAAGAATCAGCTGGGCAGCAATACTGTCTACGGCTTCTTTTTCGTCAAACTTTTTGCCAGAAACTTCGGCATTTTCGCGGCTGAAATTACGAGCCTCCCGAGTACTCAACCTTTCGTCCACACTATGCACCTGGAGCGCATACTTTTCTTCCAGTTTTTTCATGAACTGCCTGGCCTTCACCGTCATTTCATTTTCTGAGCCATCCATATTGTAAGGCATGCCTACTACTAGGGCGCCAGGTTTCCATTGCTTCAGAACTTCATCAATGGCCTCCCAGTACTGGTCGCCATTTTTGCACTTAATGACCGGCAGCGGTGAGGCAGTAGCTGTTATGGTCTGCCCAACGGCGACACCAATTTTTTGTGTGCCGTAATCAAAACAAATCAGGGTAAGTGCAGTCAGGGTAATCGCCTTAACTGTGACCGACGTCAGTGGTGATCTGAGCCATATTGAATCCGAGAGTTTCAGCAGCCATGTCAGGTTTACGGTCAAAATCCCTGGAAAAAATAATGTCCTTGCTAGCAGGGCAAGTGATCCAGGTATTGTCTGCAATTTCCTGCTCAAGCTGACCAGGACTCCAGCCTGCACAGCCTAGGGCCACAAGATAATTGTCAGGACCTTCGCCGCGGCTTATGTCGTCTAGGATGTCCTTAGATGTAGTAATGCTAATGTTGTCTGTCACGTGAAGCGTTGATGACCAGTCACGCTGATCATCATGCAGGATAAAGCCCTTATCTGTTTCAACCGGACCGCCGGAGAGCACGGTCAGCTCACCACTTTCTGGGCGCTGAACAGCGATATCCAATTGGCTGAAAATTTCTTTCAGTTTCAGCTCAAGAGGTAGGTTTACAACGATGCCCAGCGCACCATCATCACCATGTTGCCACATGTAGACGACAGTCTTGCCAAAATAAGAGCCGCTCAACTGAGGCATGGCAATTAGGAAGTGATCTGTAAGCTTTAGCTTTTCGTCGTTCATGATATTTTTATCGAGTGTATTGCCTTACTTTCCAATATTAGGTCAATAATATTCGCTTTCAATGCTCAACCTTCAAAAGCTGGCGAAGGAATTATTTCGACTGAATTGCCAGGTGCGAATGATATCTAGTATATCTGCTACCTGCCTCAGGTCTTCCGGGAAAGGCGCAAACGGTGCAGCCAGGTGGACGATGCGTATGGCCGATTCGTCCAGGATCTGATGGCCTGAGGAGCTAAGAATGCGTACCTCGGCAATGCTTCCATCTGAACGGAGTGAGACCAACAGCCGCAGGTTGCCATAGATACCCTGGGCAGTCGCCTGGGGTGGGTAATTCAGGTTGCCTACAGCCTCAACTTTTTTCCGCCAGTTATCCAGATACAGCGCATCACGGGCTTTCTGTGTGCTAGCTGAAGAGATCGTGTAACGACGTGGGCGTTTTGCATAGGCCTGGCGCCGGATATCCAGCTGGGCTTGCAGACTGGCCAAGCGCTCATTGAGGTCAGATTCAGTGAGATTTTCCAGCGGCTGGTCGCTGTTTTGGTGTTCGGAATGCTCACTACTTTCCTGTTCAAGCTCTGTAAGGGCGTCAGCGGTGGTTGTGATGAACTGGCTTTCCTGCTGATGTTCAACTGTACGCTGCTGGTCAAACTCGGCTACGTCCTGGATGAGGTCATCACTGAAACGTGATTGTACAGGCGTACTTGGCGACGCTTTTTCTTCCTGGCTGCCGCTGCCCAGCTGGTTTTCCTGCGCCAGGAAATCGGCTTCTTGAGGTGTCTCGTTACTGCGATACTGGGCCAGGGTAATTTCCATAGAGCTGGAAGAGTTGGCCTTCTCATAAATACCGAATCCCACTCCGAGGATCAGAACTACGTGCAGGCAAATAGAGACAAACATGGTGAAGCCAAACCGTTCATTTGCCATAGACGTGGCTTTAGTTGTAACGGATGTAACCATTAGCTTCTGTAAAAGGCGCCTTTTCAGGCAGACAGTTTCTTTTCGATGCAGTCCATTAACTGGCCGGCAATATCTAGGTCAAATGCCTCGTCCAGCTCCCTCACACAGGTTGGGCTGGTGACGTTAACTTCCGTAAGGTAATCACCAATCACATCAATGCCGACAAACATTAATCCATTTTCACGCAGGGTTGGGCCAACCTGTTCACAAATCCAGCGATCCCGGTCTGATAGTTCAACCCCCTTGGCGGTGCCGCCCGCTGCAAGGTTTCCGCGGGTTTCATTCGCTGAAGGAATCCTGGCCAGCGCATAACCTACAGATTCGCCGTCAATCATGAGGATGCGTTTATCCCCCTCGGTGATCTCGGGAATAAAGGTCTGGGCCATGATTTGCCGACCGCCGTATTCGGTTAGTGTTTCTATTATTACGGTAACATTGGGGTCTCCTGGCTTGACTCTGAAGATGCCGGTTCCGCCCATACCGTCGAGGGGTTTGAAAATGACATCCTCATGGGTTTTGTAAAAATCCATTAGCAGGTCCTTGTCCCGTGAAACCAACCCTGGTGTGCAGCACTGGGGAAACAGGCTTGCACTGACCTTTTCGTTGAAGTCTCTTAATGCCTGTGGCTTGTTGACGACAAGCACACCTTCGCGTTCGGCCTGCTCTAGAATGTAGGTGCTATAGATAAATTCCCTGTTAAAAGGGGGATCCTTACGCATCAGTATTACATCAACATCG
>Ga0255782_10001542_pt1 | contig 19677 bp, 20 predicted proteins | sample 101ome_26_FD_179980 | JGI IMG/M metagenome (GOLD analysis project Ga0255782, IMG submission 179980) | Coastal salt marsh microbial communities from the Groves Creek Marsh, Skidaway Island, Georgia - 101408AT metaG (version 2) | ecosystem: Environmental > Aquatic > Marine > Intertidal zone >...
AAATTAAGTATTCAACTTTATAAAAACTTTGTATCAAAATATAATCATTTTTGGTTTTGTACACATTTACATTTCTTAAATTCAAATCTAAAGCACAAAAATAGCATTAAAGATATTCTAGAAATAGGTAGTTACGAGGGTTTGAGCGCAATATTTTTTCTTAATTTATTTAAAAATAGTAATATTAGTTGTGTTGACACTTGGGGTGGAGGTGAACAGCAACCGGGAGAAGATTTTAGTTATATTGAGAAAAATTTTGATCAAAATATAAGTTCTTATAAAAGTAGATTAAAAAAAAATAAAATGACTTCAGATGATTTTTTTAAAAATAATAATAAAAAATTTGATTTAATTTTTGTTGATGGAGATCATCATTATAATCAAGTCTTAAAAGATGCTTCAAATGCCTGGAAAGTTTTAAACTCAAAAGGTATATTAATTTTTGATGATTACACTTACAATCATTTTAAAGATAATATAAAACTTAATCCCGCTTTCGCTATAAATGAATTTATAAATGATCATATTAATGACATTGAAAAATATGTTATTTGGAAACAAGTAATAATATTTAGAAAGTAAGCGTGTTTAAAAATATTTATTATTTTTTTAATATTTTACATAAGAAAATTAAATCTAGAAAAATTTCTTATTCATATGGATCTGTTGACCTTTTATTGCAATATATTTTTAAAAATCAGATGAGAGGGTTTTATATTGATGTTGGTTGTCAACACCCGGTCATGAACAATAATACATATCTCTTCTATAAAAAAGGATGGAATGGAATAAATATTGATTTAGATAAAAAGAATATTGATCTTTTTAATTTTTATAGAAAGAAAGATCTCAATATAAATTATGCTGTATCATCTAAAGAGGGTGAAACAGATCTTTTCTTTTATCACGATAAATCAGCTATTAATACAGTTGAAAAATCCGTAGCGAATTATCAAAAAGCTCAGGTAAAGGAAATTAAAAAAATTAAAACTAAAACATTAAACTCAATAATTGAAAATTCAGAATTCAAAAATCAAATAATAGACTTTATTTCAATAGACGTAGAGGGTCATGAAATGGAAGTTATTAAAGGATTTGATCTTAAAAAATATAAGCCCAAAGTAGTAGTTGTTGAATATTTAGATTTGTCACTCAAGAAACTTGAAATAAAAAATTTAGATATAAAAAACTTTTTAAATTCAGAAATTTACCTATATATGATAAAGGAAAATTATACGTTGGTTAATTTAATCCACTCTGACCTTATTTTTGTTCATAACTCATTTAGAGATTAAATTTTAATTTTATTTAAGGCGTTATTCTTAAAAATATTTGCTTCTTTTATATATCTTCTAACCATTTGTGTTGTTTTGTGTCCTGTCATTGCCATTATACTTCTTTCATCAGCACCTGCTTCTGCGGTAACTGTAGCAAAACCCGATCTTAAACTATGACCAGAATAACTTTTGCTATCCATTCCAGCTAGGTTTAAATAATTTTTAATTAATAAAGCTACGCTTTGATCGCTTAATCTAAGATTGCTTAAACTAAAACCTTTATTAAATTTTCTATATATTGGACCATTGTTTATCTTAGATATATTAATCCATTCCTTTAATGACTTTACCGGGCATAGCGATGAATTTTCAAAGTAGGGGATGCCTTTTAGATGACCTTCGCCGAATTGGTCTGTTTTTGACCTTCTCACTAATATTTTTAATCCTTCCTCCACAAATTCAAGATCTTCATAATCCAAAGATGTGATTTCAGACCTTCTAAAACCTCCACTAAATCCAATTAAAATTAAACTTTTATCTCTGAGTTTTTTGATTTCTGGAGAAGTATCGTTATTAATTGCTTCAATTAATTTTTGTAAATGATTGATTAATATAGGTTTTTTTCCTCTTTGAATTGACCCTTTGGCTCTTTTAATTCCAAGCAAATTTTCAATAATGACTGGATGTTTAGTATCTAGATATTGACCTTTCAACTTATGGACAACGCCAATTGATACCAATCTACGTCTTAAAGTACTCATTTTTGCCTCGGATTTACTTAAGTTAGTTAAATATATTGATACAGTGTTTGGATTAGAGGGCATAGATTGCAATCCATGCTTTATACAAAACAAGCTAAAATCCCTAAAATCTGATTTGTAAGCTCTTAGAGTATTTGCTGATTTAGAGCTTTTTAAATTATTTATAGTCTCATCCTGAAGTATTTTAAGATCTGTTGTTATATCGTTCATTTTTATATATTACTATTGATAACAATAAATTATCGTTAGTAATATATCATAGCAAAAATAACTGTCAAGTGATTAAATTCATGTGATGACTACCATAATTTTTAAAATCAAATCTAATATGATCAAATGTAAATCTCGAAAAACACAAACTGCTGAATTTATTCTAAAAAAGCTGCCAATAACTGGAAAGATTAGCACTTGGGGCGAGGAAATTTACTTTGATACCCCGGTAAAAGAGGTAAAACTCGAAAAAGATGCCAAAGATGTGATGAAATTAGGAGAAATAGCGTTCTGGAACGATGGGAATGCTATAGCTATCGGCTATGGACGAACACCAGCCAGCACTGGAAATGAGATTAGACTAGTTTCACCCTGTAATGTCTGGGCAGATGCCATTGAACCCAAAGATTTGCTCAAATTGAGAGAACTCAAATCGGGAGATAAAATTGAGGTTTTGATTGAAAAATAACCCTTTTTTGCTTAATTTTATGCTCCAAAAGCTAAGTATACCAACACTTTTAGTCATTTCACCCTATTTTACTAGTAATTTTAATAGCGTACACCTTTCAGTTGTAGGCAATTATAGTAAATGTTAAAAAAATAGGCATTTACGTGCGATTAAACGCTATATTACTTAACTGCATAACTAATGAATTTTAAAGCGTCAAATCAAGATTTTTAATGGTTAAAATTTATTCAAACCTTCAATGTATTAATAGATTTTATAATATACGCTGATTTTTGCAATTTTAAGGACCTTTTTTAATTTAATTTATAGAGTTCATCTTATTTAAAATAAACATAATAATTTATTCAATAAAAACAATAACTTACATATATTTATTAAAGTAAAATATTATATTATAAGTAAGTAATACTTACTTTTATACTAATAAAGATTTTGAAAAAGAAGACCTCGTAACCCAATTAAAAGGTATGTCCCCTTCCCCTTTTAATGCTGAAAAATAAGCTCCGATAAAATTGCTTCGAGAGCAATTGCATCCACCTGCCCTTATAGTCTTAGAAATGGCAGATTGGTAGTTAGAAGAGGAAATAATACAGTGAATAGAAGAGTTAAATGTACCTGGATAACTGCATGCCATCCCAAGCTTTTTAGTAATTTTAGTGTGGTTAAGTGATTTCATTTTTTTTATCTTTTTAATATCAGATTGTATGGATTTAAATGATTTAATCTTTAATCTTAAAAATTCGTTAATCGGATCTTTATAACCAAGTAAAGCAAAATTAATCAAATAAAACTTTGCCATAGCGTAATTCATTGATTTCTTGGTATTAGCTACAAGTGAAACAATATGTGCTGTTTTTTTGAAGTCTCTAAAATAAAGAAAATAAGGTAATGCAGCACAAAAACCATCAGATTCATTAACTTTTTTTCCTCCGGTAATCTTTTTTCTTTTTTTTATGTTATCGATTGTTTCAATAATATTCTGGTGAATCCATGGACCGTTTATAAACACCCTGCCCTTAACTTTTTTATACTTTTTTCTGATATGTAAATTTTTCCAATATTTACTACCTGGACCAAAATGTTTAACAATATTTTTTTTAAATCTAGTTTCTATATGTTCAGGAGACTCCCTAATTGTTTTATACATTAATTGAGCGACATCGTTATATCCTGAGGTTAACCCTAGTTTAACTTTATAGAATGGACAGTGGTTTTTTTTTAAAAATACAAATTCTTTTTTATTTTTTATAATTTTAGCAAGTTTTTTTTGATCATAGACCCAGTGCAAAGGTCGTGCAGCAGCATCAGCAACTGAAGCCCCTAATAGAACATGTAAATTATTTTTCACTGATGTATTACACTAAATAAAATACTTTAATGCAATAAAAACTATTATAGGTATGGTAATAAAAGAAATTAGTGTTGATAAAACAATTGTGCTTGCGATTGAATTTACAATTTTTTTTGGTGAATACATGGAACCAATTAAATAATTTAAAATAGCACTAGGCATAGCAGATTGTATTAGGATTATACCTGCGATCATACCATCTAAATTAAAATATTTGATTACTATAATTCCAATTATAGGTCCAACAATTACTCTTAAAATTGAACTAGATAATGAATTAGAAAAAGAAGTAATCTTTAATTTTGTAAGAGCTATACCTAAAGACATCAATACTAAAAAAATTGTCGTGTAAGAAATTAGCATTGTTGTGTTAACTAAAAATACAGGTGGGTCTATTTCGAGATAAATAAGTATAATTGATAAAATTATTGCATAAATAGGTGCGTTATATATTAATATTTTGTAGTCAAATTTATTACTAGCTAATAAAACACCTATAGTAAAATGTAATAACATTACTACAGCAGCAAAAGTCGCCCCTCCACCCAAACCTATAGGTCCATAAGCGAATAGGCATATTGGTAAACCAATATTACCAGTATTAGGTAGTAAAATCGGGGGTAATTCTCTTATATAGTCTCTTTTGCTAAAAAACAGGTATAGCATCCCTATTAAGCCAAAAGATGAAATACATAGTAGAACGTATAATAAATAATTTGTCAAAATTGAAAATGTAACACCAGTTGAGGTTAATGAATAAAAAATTAATGCTGGAGAACCAATTTTGGATGCAAAATTAGTAATAAAGTCTGTATTAAACTTGCTATTCTTTTTACCTAAATAATAACCAATACCAATTACAAAAAAAACAGGAAATAAGACCTCAAACAGTTTAAAATAAAGATCCATTACGCCTTAACACCAGATGGCTTTACTTTATGATTAAAATTGATTGCCTTTTCAAATTCCGTTAAGCGTTTATAAATTGATCTTAATTCAGTAATTCTAGTCCAATTTTGCAAGAATAATGAAAAACTTGATTGTACTTCTCTAAATGCTGAAGAAGTTTGAATTAAAACACCTAAAGTCATAGCTCCAGTAAATAAACCTGGCCCCATAAAAATATAAGGCACAATGACCATGGATTGGTTATACATGATTAGCCACAAATCAAAGTAACCATAATGTAAAAATAATCTATGGTAGTTAAACTTTATACCCGTGAATAATTGAAATATGGTTGGTGCTTGAACATAATTAACTCTATCATCTTCACCGTATACCAATTCTTTTCGAAACGCTGCTTCAACTTTTTGATTATTATATTCTAATCCAGGAAGTTTTATTCCAACGAGCCAACTAATACCTAATCCACCTAAACTAGCTACTAATGAAATCCACACTAAAGAACCTTCAATATCTTTAAAAAAAGGAATGACGACATTTGAGGATAATCCCCATAATATTGGCAAGAAAGCAATCAATAACATAATCGCTCTAACTATTTGCAAACCAAGACTTTCAACTATCCTTGCAAAGTTCATACAGTCTTCTTGAATTCTTTGAGAAGCGCCTTCAACTTTTGCATTCACTGATCTCCAATAAGGCATGTAAGAAAAAGTCATAGCTTCTCGCCATCTAAATGCCCATAGTCGAGTAAAATAATTTGTTACTGTATAAATTAGAACATATGGAACTGCTAATTTCATAAACATCAACAAACCAGCATAAAATTCAGCAATTTCTCTTTCGGGAGCTTGTTGAAGCAAATCATAAAATCCTTTGTACCATTGATTAATTTTGACATCGATCCATGTCTGAGCAAGCAGAGATAAAATAATAAAAGTAAATCCTCCCCATGACCACAGTAGCCACTTTTTTTCAGTAAAAAAACTTCTCCACATAAATTAATTTTTTAGAAAATTATCAGCGTATGATTTAATAACAAAATTTGACTTCTTTGGTTCAATTAATTCGTATTCAATTTTATTATTCTCAGCGTAAGCGATCGCAAGTTCCTTTGATGTAAATTCTAATTTAACTTCACCCAGTGTATCGTCAGAGGACTCCCACCCCATTAAGGTGTTGGTATAAGGATTTTTAGTTTCAAACTCTAAAATCCATTTGTTCTGTTTGCCCTTTCCAGACTGCATTGCTGACTTTGTCGGTATGTATATTTTTGCTTTTCTCATATTAACTGGTCGGAGCGGCAGGATTTGAACCTGCGACCCTCTGGTCCCAAACCAGATGCGCTACCAGGCTGCGCTACGCTCCGATCAGAGCATTTATATAGCTTAATCAATTATTTTCAACTTGTTTAAATATGTAGTATAAATTGTCCTTCCAATGAAAAAAATCGGTATTCTAACAAGTGGTGGTGATTGTGGAGGGTTAAATGCTGCAATCAGGTCAATATTTTACCGAGCCAAAAATAAATACAATCTTACCGTATACGGTATTAAAGATGGAACCCTTGGCTTGATGAATGATCCAGTTTCTTATGTTGAATTAACTAATCAAACTTTTACAGGTAATCTGTTTAGACAGGGCGGTACTTTTTTAGGTTCTACTAATAAAGGAAATCCTTTTAAATTTCCTAATAAGGACGGAAGTTTTACTGATGTTTCGGAAAAAATTATTAAAGGATACAAATCTTTAGGTCTTGATGGATTAATAATCATTGGCGGTGATGGCAGTATGCAAATTCTCAAAAAATTAGCTGAGAAAGGAAAAATGAATATTGTAGCTATTCCAAAAACTATTGATAATGATGTTGGGGCAACAGAGGCTTCAATTGGCTTTAACACTGCTGTTTACGTAGCAACGCAAGCATTAGACAATTTACAATCTACTGCAGCAAGTCATAGACGTTCGATGATTTTAGAAGTTATGGGAAGAGATGCTGGTCATATTGCTCTTAACGCTGGTATCGCTGGTGGTGCAGACGTTATCTTAATTCCAGAAATTAAATATTCTATAAAAGGAATTGTCAGCAAATTAAATGAAATGAAAAAAAAAGAAATTAATCATTCGCTTATAATTGTATCAGAAGCGGTCAAAAAAGAAGATGGTGCAAAAGTTTTACATAAATATGTAGATGGAGAAAAAAGATTAGGTGGTATTGGAGAGTATATAGCTGATGAAATAATGAAAACAACCGATATCGAATGTAGAGTAACTTCTTTAGGTCATGTCCAAAGAGGCGCTCCCCCTACCCCAAGAGATCGAATTTTAGCAAGTGCCTTTGGTGTCTATGCCGTCGATTTATTGGTCAATAAAAAATTTGATCGCATGGTTGCTTGGAAAGATAGAAAAGTTGTTGATGTGCCCATAAATGAAGGAATTCAAACTTATCAAAATGTTAACCGCGACGATCCTTTGGTAGAAACTGCTTTGTCTCTTGGTATATATTTAGGTGATATAAAATAATGATTCAAAGAGTTACAAATACCTTTAAATGGTTTTTTAAATTAGAGGCGGCTGCTGGTTTAGTTCTTCTTTTTGCAGCAGTTATTGCTCTTATTATTAGTAACAGCACTTTTGCGGAGACTTATTTTCAAGTTCTAGAAACTTATTTAACATTAGGCTTTAAAGAATTCGGTTTAAAACTTTCTGTAATGCATTGGATTAACGATGTTTTAATGGCAGTATTTTTCTTTTTGGTTTCTTTAGAAATAAAAAGGGAATTTATTCAAGGTGAACTAGCGAATCCTAAACAAGCAGCGTTACCAATTATAGGTGCTGTAGGTGGTATGTTGGTGCCTGCTTTAATTTACGTTTTTATAAATTTTAGTAATCCTGAAACTTTAAATGGTTGGGCAATTCCATCTGCAACGGACATTGCTTTCTCACTAGGTGTTTTATCTCTTCTGGGCAAAAGAGTGCCTTTATCACTTAAAGTTTTTTTAACAGCTTTAGCCATCATTGATGACTTAGGAGCAATTGTTATTATCGCATTTTTTTATTCTGGAAACATACAAGTTATGTATCTAGTTTTAATGTTCGTTGCTTTAGTGCTAGCTTTTGCCTTAAATAAATTTAAAATAACAAAATTTTTACCTTATCTAATTCTTGGGATTTTCCTTTGGGATTTTACTCATCAATCAGGAATTCACGCAACAATTGCTGGGGTCTTACTGGCGATGACGATCCCACATAACAAAAAGGATGCCAAAAAATCTTTATTGCTTAAATTAGAACATGCAATTTCTCCTTACGTAGCATTTGGAATTATGCCTATCTTTGCTTTCGCTAATGCTGGGGTTAATCTTGAAGGACTTTCATTTGCAACTTTACTAAATCCAGTGCCTTTAGGGATTTTATGTGGTTTATTTTTTGGAAAACAAATTGGAGTATTTCTTTTCTCAATTGCCTCAATCAAATTAGGTTTTGCACAAAAGCCTAATAACGTCTCATGGACTGCATTTTATGGTGTCGGTATCTTAACTGGTATTGGTTTTACCATGTCGCTGTTTGTAGGTAATTTAGCCTTTGTAGGTGCAGATCAATATATGAATGGTGTTAAAATAGGAGTTTTAACAGGATCTCTGCTCTCTACTTTAGTTGGATATTTTTTAATATTACTCACTGCCAAAAAAAATGGATAGTGAAATTTTAAGTTTTGTTCAAAAAAACAAAACACAAAACTACTATTCAGTCAAATCTAAGGAATTTTCCCATAAAAATAGAATTTGTGGGGATCATATAAAACTTAAAATAAAAAAAAAAGACAATAAAATTATAAAATTAGTTTATAAGTCAGATGGATGTCTTTTTACTCAAGCTTCTGCCTTATGGTTATCAAAATTTATTAAAAATAAAGATAAAACAAAATTAAAAGAAACTATTAATTTATTTTTAAGTAATAAAATAAATAAATCGAGTAAAACAAAGATCTATAGAAAATTGAGAAATAAAAAATATACATCCCGTAAAGAATGTGTTAATTTACCTTTAAAAGCATTAATTAAAGCACTTAACAAATGAAAAAAATACTAATAGCATTATTCATCATGTTTTCTTTTTTTAAATCAGCGCAGGCTTCATATAAACAATTGGTTTATGATTTTTCATTTAAAAGCATAGAAAGCGATCAAGAAATAAAACTAAGTGATTATAAAAATAAAGTGATCTTAATCACTAATGTAGCAAGCAGATGTGGATTTACTAATCAATATGAAGATTTACAGGCGTTATGGGATAAATATAAATCCTCTGACTTAGTTGTGCTGGGTGTGCCAAGCAATAATTTTAGGCAAGAACCAGGAACTAATGCAGAAATTAAAGAATTTTGCGAAACTAATTTTAACATTACTTTTCCGATGACGGAGAAAGTTGATGTCATCGGTGATAATGCTCATCCTTTATTTAAATGGGCAAAAGAAAAACATGGAATTGGAGCGGTGCCAAAATGGAACTTTCATAAAATAATCATTAATAAAGAAGGAAAGGTAGATAAAACATTTTCTTCAATTACAAACCCTTCCTCAAAATCATTTGTTAAATATATAGAAGATCAAATTAACAATTAAATTTTAATAAAAAAAGAGATATATAAAAAGTATGAATAGTTTAAAAAATTGGATGACCGAAACGGCTAACATCCTTTTTGATGATAGTAAAAATGATTTAAGAAGTTTGCCAAAAGCAGTAAGACTTCAAATACTTATAGTTTTATCATTTGTTTGGTCAACTGTATTCAGTTTATATGTCTTTAATATAACTTCCTTTATCTTTGGTTGGGCTGGAGTTATTATGGCTCACATAGGTTTAATAATCGCAGTTTATCTAACTTTCAAATTTTTTCATAAAAAACAAGAGCAACCAGTCAGTGTCTTTCAATCAGGAAATTATAATCCTGCAAAAATTTTTGCTTTATTTTTTATAGTTTTTTTCATCTTTATCTTTACAAAAGGGATTGAAGTCCTGACTAAGTCGAATAGTTATAAAATACCATATTCTGGTCCTGAAACGACAACTGAAGAAAGAATTAAAAAATTTGTAAATTAGTTATCAGTATTTAGAAAAAATCAAAAACTAAGTTTCATCCCGTCGTAAGCTGGATAAAAGTTTTTAGGTGTATTTTTTAACAAAAAATTATAATCAAGATCGACATGGAGATTTGTAAGAACTGTTTTCTTAGCATTAATTTTTTTAGCAAACTCAATAGACTCTTCAAAGTTAAAATGTCCTGGATGAGATTTAAATTTAAGACAATCTATAATTAATAAATTTAATTTATCTAAATGTTTATAATGTTTTCGATCCACATTTTTACAATCACTGATATAAGCCACTTTATTAAAAACATAAGCAGTAGAAGTAATTTCTCCATGCTGTACCTCAAAACACTGAAAATTAATTTTCGTATTTCCTTTGACAATTGTTACCCGATTTCTAACAATCTTGCTTTCTCCAATAGGGTCATATCCTTGTTTTTTTGTAAAAATAAAATCATATTTATTTCTCAGTTGTGAAATTGTTCTTTTTGATCCATACATTTTGATTTTTTTTTTATTTTTCCATAGAAAGGGTCTTAATTCAAAAATTCCAGAAGTTTGATCAGCGTGTTCATGGGTGTATAAAACTGCATCAAGATTTGTAATGTTGTTATCTAAAAATTGTTTTTTTAAATCAGGAGAAGTGTCAATTAGAATAGATAAATTTTTATATTTAATATGAGCACAACATCTTGTTCTGATATTTTTTTTGTTTTTTCTATTTAATAATCCCCAATTTCTTGTTATCCAAGGAGATCCTAAGGAACTACCAGAGCCTAATATTCTAATGTAATTACTCATCTACTCCAGATGAATTTTTTATGGTTTTTTCGATTGATATCAAATGTTTTATTGATGATAAATTCAGCAACTAAATTTGAATTAAAATATTTCATGTATTTATCTTTACCATTTTTGGCTATTTGTTTTCTCAATTTTTCATCTCGAGAAATCTTCATAATTTTTTCAGATAAATCATTTATATTTTTATAAAACACCATTTCTTTATTATTAAAAAAATCTGAATATTGAGTTTTTTCATCAATCAAAGTCACCAAACCATTGCCGATGATTTGGGTAATTCGATCGCTACTATAATATTTTATAGGTTCGCCCCTACTCAAGTTTAGTCCCATTTTTGAATTAGAAATTGTTTTAAAATAATGGTCGGCCCAAATGGGTTGGGCTTTGTTTAAACCATAGATATCAAATTTTACATTTGAGGTATGGGAAATTAATTTATTAATGAAATCAGCACGTTCATCATATTTTCCTCGTTTAAGAATTCCTCTATGGACACCATGACTTAAAGCAAAAAACACATCCATGCTGCAATCCTTTTCATAATTATTCAAAATTTCAAATGAAGGATCTGCAGGATTAGGTATAAAATTATTTGAAACTTGCTTTGGTAAAAATTTTAAGACTGCAGGAGAAGTAGTTAAAAAATTAGCTTCAATAACTGATGATTTATCAAGAATACGATTTTTATTTCTTTGATAATCAGGTCCATCAACATTTAACGGATCTAGAAACCACTGACATATTTTTAAATCAGGATAATCATCTTTTAGTTCATTTAATGTATTCTCTGCTACCAAATCAGCATGTCCTAAAACTATAAGATCTGGCCTAAAATTATAGCAAGTCTTTTTTAATTTATCGTTTAGAGCTTTAGCACCAGAAAAATCTCTAACATTTTTATAATATTTTTGGATATCTCTATCACTAAATTCTAAAATGCTATGACCTAATCGAATGAAACCATTATTCAATCTTCTGCCCGTGTTAAAAAATAAGCGACCATCATGTCTTTCATTAAAATTAGTAACATGTAAAATTCTAAGTGATTTATTTGACTTATTAATAAATCCATTTACTCTAAATTTCTTATCTCTAATTTCATCTAACAATTTCGTTACATACTTATTAGTAAGATAAAAACTTCTGTAACTTAATTTTTGTAAAGAAATTCTTAACTTTTTATCTTTAATAAGTTTTTCTATAGCCTGATATAAAGACTTAGTATTTAAATTCTTTAATATAATAGGATTAGAAACGGTTTCAGGTAAACCTCCACGGTTACTGATAATTGTTGCACAACCATTTGCGGCAGACTCTAAGCTGGTTCGACCAAAAGGCTCTTCCCATCTTGAACAAATAACAGCAATACTTGTTTTTTTGTAAACATTAATAACTTTATTGTGATTAAGAAATCCGTGATTTTTAATTCTTGGGTGCTTAAAGTTTATTTTTTCCCTCTCCTCATCGCCTATTACATTAACATACCAATCTTTATATTTTTTTAATATTTTTAAAACAGCATTTCCAAATATATCGTAACCTTTTGCTTTATTGAGTTTACCAACAAAAGTGATCCATTTCTTTTTTTGACTAAAATTAATTTTTTGTTTTTTGGTTGATTGGTAGACTACTTGAAGTTTTTCACTATTTATAAATTTCCCTTGCATCCCTTGTAAAAATCTTTGTTTTGACCAATTACTATTAAATAAAATTTTGTAACAATTTTTTAACAAAAATTTTCGATCATCTACAGTCTTTGAGCCAAGCATACTTATGGGGTCATTGTGAAAGTATATTATGTAGATTTTTTTTGGTAAATCATTAACAAGATATCTTAAATAGTTTGGTCTATTGTGTATTTCTATAATATCGGATTCATTTTGTATTTCTGCTCTTATAAATTCATCGACATATTCCCTACTTAAACTTTTATATCTAAATTTTGATTTATTGAGAGGGATATTCTTATACTTTAAATTAAATTTTTTCTTAAAAGAAGTAGACCCAAATATAGTTATATTTTTCTTATATTTACTTAAGGTCACTGTATCATTGACAAAAAGAGATACGGCACCAGCATATTCAGGTGAAAAATTTTCTTTATAAGGTAATAAAATAGAAATTTTCATTTGTTTTTAATTTTATTTCTTAAAGTCTTATTGTGTTTTATATAATATTCTCTGGAAATTGCCTCAGATTTTGTTCTACATTTTTCCTTAAAAATTAACCTCCACTGACGACCTCTAGTAAATTTTGCTCCTTTGCCAGTATTATGAAGTTTGATTCTTTTTGTTAGATTTTTTGTATAACCCACATAAGTATAAGATTTTCCTTTTGCTGTCTTTAACATATAGACATAGTAGGTCATTCTCTACTAGTAGGTTTTTGAAGTTGTTTTTTTAAGATCTTTAATAATGCTTAATTCACTTTGAGCGGCTGAAGTCATCAATCTTTGATCAGAGCCAACGGTTACTAACTGAAAACCTTTGTTGATCATTTTTTTGGCATAAGCTGCTGTTCCATTATGAATACCCGGAATAACCTTATTTTTTTTAGCATGCTCTAAAATTTTCATAATCGTATCATAAACTTTATCGCCTTCCGGTTTATCAAAACTTGGTTCGGCTCCGATAGCTAAACTTAGATCTGCTGGACCTATATATATTCCATCTAAACCAGGTGTAGACATTATTTCATCTAATTTGTCTAAGGCTTCCTTGGTTTCAATCATCGCAAATTTTAAAATTTCATCATTTGCATGTTTACCGTAGTCAGCTCCCCCATAGAGCAACCCTCTAATAGGACCAAAACTTCGATATCCTTTTGGCGGATAAAGACAAGCGCCAACAAAATTCTCTGCTTGTTGACGGTTACTTACCATGGGACATATAACACCGTAGCATCCAGCATCTAATATTTTCATAATTTGACCTGGTTCGTTCCAATTGACTCTAGCCATTGGTACAGTTTCAGTGGTTGATATCGCCTGTAACATTTGTAAAGCATTAGGGTAATCAATAACTCCATGCTGAAGATCCATCGTAATAGAATCCCATCCTTGTTTAGCCATTACTTCAGCAGAAAATGAACTAGGTATCTGAAGCCAACCGTTAACAACTGACTCGCCCTTTAAAAGTTTTTCTTTAAGTTTATTTTTTCTCATTATTAGTAAGAGATACCGAAATGAGTATATTTAATATTTAGATAATCTTTAATTGCTTGTGAACCACCTTCTCGACCATAACCAGTTTGCTTAATACCTCCAAAAGGCGCTTCCGCAACCGCGACAGCCGGAGTGTTTAAAGCAACACAACCCGTTTCCATAAGTTCAGTACAACGATGAGCTTTTTCCATATTGTTAGTGTAAACATAACTGCATAAACCAAGTTCGTGGTTATTAGCACGAGCAACAACCTCGTCAAAATCTGAAAAGGTTAATAATGGTACTAGAGGACCAAAAGGTTCTTCGCGAATGATAGTAAAATTATCTTGGACATTATCAAAGACCGTTGGCTCATAATAATATCCTTTATTAAAACCAGCAGGTCTTTTTCCTCCACATAAAACTTCCGCACCTTCTTTTTTTGTTTTTTCAACTAATGTCTCGATTTCTTCCAGTCTTTTTCGTGTAGTAAGTGGACCTAAAATTACATCTTTATCCATGCCATTACCTATTTTAAGTTTTTTTACTTTGCTAACCAATTTATCAGTGAATTCATCTTTCTTCTTCTTGTGAATGTAAAATCTATTTGGTGATATACAAACTTGACCATTGTTTCTAAATTTTGCTGTTATGGCCATGTCAGTGACTTTGTCTACATCAACATCATCAAAGACTATAAATGGTGAATGCCCACTAAGTTCCATGGTAACTCTTTGCACTTTATCTGCAGCTTTTTTTAGAATTAGTTTTCCTACTCTAGTTGATCCAGTAATTGAAACTTTTTTAACTATATCAGATGATAAAAGTAAATCAGATATTTCTGCGGGATCACCTGATAAAAGATTTACTACTCCCGGAGGGACACCTGCTTCTCTACAAATATCAACCAACTCCATAACGCACCCTGGTGTTATTACATCTGGTTTGACTATTACCGAACAACCAGCAGCTAAAGCAGTTGAAATTTTTCTTGAGGCTAAAATAATTGGAAAATTCCATGGTATTAAAGCAGCAACAACACCAACTGGTTGGTAATAAATGTGAATTCTAGTATTGGGAAATCTACTCTGTAATGTTTCACCATAAATTCTTTTTGTCTCTTCTGAGTTCCATTCAAATATATCTGCTGCACCACCTATTTCTCCAGGACCTTCGTGTAAGGGTTTGCCTACTTCTAGTGTTAACCATTTTGAAATGATTTCCATTCTTTGTCTGATGAGATCAGCAATTTTTCTAATAACTTTTGCTCGTTCCCAAGGTGGCGTGTTTCTCCAAATCTCTAGTCCTTTTTGAGCAGATTTAAGTGCTTTCTCAACATCTTTACTGTTTGCTTTAGAAGCTTTACCTAGCACTTCCTCTGTTGCTGGATTTATAACATCATAAGTTTGACCGCTCTCGGACTGCTGCCACTTACCATCGATAAATTGACCAAATTTTTCGTACATAATTTTTTATTGATTAATGCAATATGATTGCATACGTTGTCAGCAATATATTTGATATATGAAAAATATTCAACTTACTTGTGCACACGCTTTAGTCAAATTCCTAACAAAACAAAAAATTTTAATTGATGGTAAGAAAGAGCCATTGTTTCCAGGGGCTTTTGGTATTTTTGGACACGGTAACGTTGCTTGTCTAGGTCAAGCCTTAGAAGAAAATCAAAAAGAACTACCTACTTGGCGAGGTCATCATGAGCAAAACATGGCTTTGACGGGTATCGCTTATGCTAGAGCAAAAAGAAGAAGACAAATTTTTATAGCAACAAGTTCTGTCGGACCTGGTTCAACCAACATGATTACTGCTGCTGCTGTTGCCATGAGTAATAGATTACCAATATTATTTTTACCAGGTGATACTTTTGCAAATAGAATGCCCGATCCTGTTTTACAACAAGTTGAGCATTTCAATAACCCTGGGATTACCCAAAACGATGCTTTTAAACCTGTGGTTAGATATTTCGATAGGATTACAAGACCAGAGCAAATTATTGCAAGTTTACCTCAAGCAATAGAAGTTATGTTGGACCCAGCTGACTGTGGTCCTGCCTGTATTTCTCTTAGTCAGGATGTACAAGGAGAAAATTATGAGTATCCAGAAGAATTTTTTAAAGAACGTATTCATACTATCAGACGACCAAAGCCTGATGACTATCAAATCAAATTAGCAGCAGAATTAATTAAAAAATCAAAAAATCCTATCATTATTTCTGGTGGTGGTGTTTTTTATTCTGATGCAATGAATGAATTGTCTGATTTTGCCATCAAACATAATATTCCTGTTACACAAACAGTCATGGGTTATTCAACAATGAAACGAGACCATTCTCATTTCTTAGGACCTATTGGTGGTTTGGGTGGAAAAGCAGCAAATAATTTAGCTAAACTCACTGACTTAGCTATAAATGTTGGAACAAAATTAGCAGATTTTACTACTGGTTCATGGGCAAATTTTGAAAATCCTAATTTTAAAATGGTTAGCATTAATACAGCTAGGTTTGATGCAAATAAGCATATGGCGCAAGCTGTTATTGGGGATGCCAAAGTCTCTTTAAATGAATTGTCACAAGCATTAGGTAATTGGAAAGCGAATGATGCATGGCATAAAAAATCACAAGAAGAATTAAAATCTTGGAATGATTATGTTGATAAAGAAAGTGGACCGACCAATCAAAAGCTTCCAAGTTATGCTCATGCTGTTGGAGCAATTTATCGAAACGCTGATCCAGATGACATAGCTGTAACGGCTGCTGGGGGATTGGTTGGTGAAGTGGTGCAAGTTTGGCGGCCTAAAGAATTAAACACACATGAAACCGAATGGGGTTTTAGTTGTATGAGTTATGAAATTTCTGGAGCACTTGGTATTAAAATGGCAAACCCTAACAAAGAAGTCATTGCCTTTATTGGTGATGGTTCTTACTTATTATACAATTCTGACATTTACAGCTCAGTAATCACCGATCATAAACTTATTATTATAGTTTGTGATAATGGTGGACATGCTGTTATCAACCGACTTCAACTCTACAAAGGTGGTAAAGAATTTAACTGTTTATTAAAAAGTTCTAAAACTACAAATTTAGTACCAGTAAAATTTGCAGACCATGCTAAAAGCATGGGTGCTGACGGTGAACACGTAAATTCAATCTCTGAATTAGAAGAGGCTTTTAAACGTGCAAAAAAATCAAAAAAAACTTATGTTATTTCAATTCATACGGACGGTTATCAGTGGCTAGAGGGTTCAGCATATTGGGAAAGTCCAACTTTGTCATTGCCACAAACCAATGAAAATAAAAAAGCTCTAAAAGACCATCTCGAAGGTAAAAAAAAGCAACGTAAAGGAGTTTAATGAATAAAGTCTACAACGTTGGGCTTATTGGATGTGGTCATATCGCTGAAACTTATTTTAGAATCCATAAATATTTCAATAATGTTCAAATAATTAAATGTGCAGATATAAATGAAATAATCGCAAAAAAGTGTGCAAAAAAATACAATATTGAATTCTCTTCGGTCTCTGACTTATTAAAAGATCCCAGCATTGATATAATTTTGAATCTTACTATTCCAAAAGCTCACTACGAAGTTTCAAAAAAATCTCTCTTAGCTAAAAAACATGTTTACGCTGAGAAACCCATGGCAATTAATTATAAAGACGGAAAGGAGCTATTAAAACTATCTAAAAAAAACAAATTATACATAGGAAATGCTCCTGATACGTTTCTTGGTGGAGGTTTACAAAAATGTAGAGCGTTACTAGATAGAAAAATTATTGGTAAAGTAAACTTAGGTAATGCGATTTTTGCTTTCCCAGGTGTACAATCCTACCACCCTAACCCTGAACCATGGTTTGCTAAAAAGGAAGGTGGTCCCATCATTGATATGGGTCCGTATTTTTTTACTGCCCTTGTTCATCTTCTAGGTCCGGCTAAAAAAGTTTATGGACAATCAATGAAAGTATTTAATAAAAGAGTTATTGGTATTGGTAAACGTAAAGGTAAGAAATTTAAAGTATTATGCCCTACTACTTATCTCGCACATTTAGAATTTCAAAATAAAGCAGTAATACAAATTACGCTGTCTTTCGATGTGATTTCGCACCAACGCAATCATATTGAACTTTACGGATCAAAAGGATCCATGATTGCTACTGACCCTAATATGTTTGGAGGTTCAGTCTACATAAATACAAATCCAGTCGGTGCCTGGACAGAATATAAAACCAATAAGATGCATTTAGGTAAAATAAATATTAAATCTCAAAGTGTAAGATTAAATGAAAGTCCAACTAACGCCAACTATAGAGGAGCAGGATTAGCGGAAATGATTTATGCGATTGAAAATAAAATTGAAAATCGATGTAATGGAAATTTAGCTCTGCATATACTTGATATAATTGAAACAACGATGAAAGCTTGTAATTCAAATAAAGTTTTAAAAATAAACAGTACCTGTAAAAAACCACGTCCTTTTACCGAAAAAGAAATTAAACGTATTTTAAAAAATTAAATATTTCTAGCTAAAAGTGCCGCGCCACGAACTCCACTTGAATCTCCATGTGCTGGGTGCGTAAAAACAGTTTTTAAGTTTACCTTTTTAAGATAGTTTGAAGTAAGATTTTTTATTTCGTTTAAACTTTTAATTTCATTTGAAACTCCGCCTCCAAAAACAATGGTATCTGGATCTAATACATTAATAATCATAGCTAATGATCTAGCAAGTCTATCTTTATAGTTTTTTATAAAGTTTTTAATTTTTATATCATTACTTTTATTCATAAATATTTCATTCGCTGATAATTTTTTTTTAAATTCCTGCTTGAAAATTTTCTCAAGTCCTTTGCCAGATAAATATTGTTCAATAGTAAATTGATACTGTGGTTTAATTTTTTTGGAATTTTTTTCATTTAAACCAAAACCTGGTAGAAAATTATGTCCCCATTCACCACCTAAAAAGTTTTTTCCTTTTATAATTTCTTTATTGATAACTAATCCGCCCCCTGTACCAGAACCTAAGATAATTCCAAAAACTGAATAAGCGTTTTTAGCTGCGCCATCAATTGCTTCTGATAAAGCAAAGCAGTTTGCATCATTTTCGGCAATAATTTTATTTGAAACTTTTTTTTTAAGATCTATTAAAAGAGTTTTATCATTTAACCAAGGCGAATTATTTGCATTAATAATTTTATCTTTTTCATTTATAGAACCTGGATGGCATAAACCAACATTTAAAACTTGATTATGCTTTGATGATAATACTTTAATAATTTTTTCAAGTTGAGTGATTGTCGATTGATACGTTTGTGCTGATTTCTCTCGTTGCCTTAATATTTCTGAACCATTATTATCTAGTATAAGATACTCTACTTTTGTAGCACCAAGATCAATTCCAATTTCCATTAATTTGATTGTCTTATTCTATCGATTTCTTTTAATTCGACTTCTAGTTTATCAAGTTCTTCACCTCCAGCCATCATACTTAAAAGTTTTTCTCTTGATAAATCTTTTTTTGAATAAGTGCCTAAACTTTTACCACGATTTAATACTGTAAAACTATTTCCAACTGGATAAGCGTGGTGAACGTTATGGGTGATTAAAATTACGCCTAAACCCTCAGAAGCGGCCTTAACAATATACTTTAACAC
>Ga0255782_10001548_pt1 | contig 19651 bp, 8 predicted proteins | sample 101ome_26_FD_179980 | JGI IMG/M metagenome (GOLD analysis project Ga0255782, IMG submission 179980) | Coastal salt marsh microbial communities from the Groves Creek Marsh, Skidaway Island, Georgia - 101408AT metaG (version 2) | ecosystem: Environmental > Aquatic > Marine > Intertidal zone > Salt...
GCTCAACAGCTTATGGGGGGGGGACTCTGGTTGCCCGGATTCTGGTTGCCCGGATTCTGGTTGCCCGGAGTGTTAACAGACGGCACCGGGATTGTTGACGCAGTTGCAGTTGGTGGGACAACTCGGCGTCGCCGCCGGACACGGCGGACAGCAACCGTTCTGATCCTTTTGACCTTGCACAGGGCATCCACCGCCGGGCGTGCCTGGTGGCGGCGCGGAGGGCGCTCCTCCACTTGCCGTGATGGCGTTTTCATTCATGGAGAGTTCAAACGTGCGCGTCGCCGTGGCCCAAGTGTCGGGCATGGTGAGCTGGGCGTTGTTCCAAGACCAAGCTGGATCTCTTTTGATGGCGGCTCGCCCGTAAGGTTGGTACACGGCGACAAACGTAGGCTCCACGAGGCAGTACTTGGTCCTTCCGGTGGCAGAGTTACTTTCGTCGCAGGTTTGTTCCATGAAGACGTAGCCGATGTCCGGGTTTACCGTCGTCCCGCCGACTCTGAAGGATGCGTCGGCGAAGAATTGCGCGTTGTCCGGACCCCAGTTTGACGAAGCGCCCCAACACGACGGAGAGCCAGACGTTGCTTGATAATCGTGTTTTGCGACGAACTTGTACGAAGACTTGTTGTAATCGACCCATTCGTACGTACCTGTCAGTTCTTCAAACGCGTGTCGCGGATTCACTTCTTGACACTGCACCTCGAAGCGCGTACCGCACACCGAGCCAGCGAGAGGGGTGGAGGGTTGCACGTCCGAGCCGCTCTGCGGAACACCCGTGACATCTCCACCAGGATTCTTCACGTTATTCTCCCCCGCATTTTGCGAGTCCGGAGTGAATTGCAAGTCGGCGTACAGCGTACTACCAACTTTCGTAAACCTCAGCTTCGTTTGCGCGTTGACTTGCCAGCGCCACTTCATTTTGCCTCCGTACGTGGCGTCGTTGGAGATTAGTTCTGCCCTGAAGCCCTTATTACCGTTGATGGCATCAATGTCGAGAGGCACTCCGACTGGAATGTTGGGCGTGCACGAAGCCGGTCGGGCGCACGTGCGGAACGTGTGACAGAGATCTTTATCACCCATGATGCCGTAGACGGACATCGCGGCGCCGAGCTGCACGACGAGCAAGACGATCTTGATGATGGTTCTCTTGAGAGAGCGTTTCTTCTCCGCCATGACCTTTGCGGTCGCGGGCGAGGGCCAATAGTTATCGATGTATAAATCTCTCACCTGGAGCGTCGACGTACAGAGCGGAAAGACAAAGGAAATCACGCGAATGGCCAACGCGTAATCGGTGACGGATTCGTCCACCTCAGGGAGCTTGGTGGTGATCTTCGGTTCAAAGAACGGTTCCAACAGAGCAAGGAAACCGACGATTGAGAAACCCATGTCGAAGAAGATGCTGCTCGCTTCGAGCAGGGTAAACTTGTCCAAGAGCATCAACACACCCCGTGAGACGATTTCGAGCGTGATCCACACGCCTTGAGCGATTGGGATGCGAATATCCGTGGTCGTCGGCGTGTAGAACGAGTACAACTGCACGGCGAAACCGATGAGAGCGATGAAAGATGAATACCACATCCAGACGGAATCTGGATGATAGCGGTTGTTGAAATCCTTCTTTTCGCTGAACGTGGTGAGCGGTTTCATGTCAGTTTTGCGTGGATACTTCTTGTAGTTGGGCACGCGAAGCGTGTACAGAATGGTTAAGATCCACAACACCAGCGCGAAGCAAAGCATCGCCAATACTGCACTACCACCGCGCTCTCGACGATCGGCGTACGTAGCCTGGGCATCGCACGCGTCGAGCCATGCGTCCGTTTGAAGGAAAGCAGTGGAACCGGCGATATTGAGATTGCTGTGCGCAACCTTCGGGCCTCGATAGTTTGCCAGGCTTCCATCGGTGTCCGTCATCGGCAAACACTCTCTTACTTTCTTCGTGTTCGCGGCGCACGCATCCAGTCGCCTGAGTCGATCTTTCCAAGCGTCCACCGGATCCGCGCCGGTACTCTGACCGCCGCCCGAGTTATCAGTGCACACAGAGCACCCTTGCGGGCACGCATTCATCGAATCGTAATTCGTCGAATCATAGATCGTCCCCGTGCCGATCGGACACTGACTGACTTTACACCACATCTCCTTCATGGTTTCACAGTTCGTCTGAGGCGCGTACTCCGGGCACGACCCGCCGACGACGTCGGCGAGCTCTGCCGCGAAGTACGCCATCATGCTCAAACAAAACGCCGCGACGAGCGCCGACAATCCCACCAACGCCCATCCCGTGCGTCGACCCTCTCGCTTGACGTCGTCATCCGTCACGTTCGCCACCGTCGTCTCGCTCGCACGCTCGACGTCCGCCATGCTCGTCGCGAATCACCGAAACGTCGGCCCCGCGTCCGAAAATGATTGAACGCGCGTCTCGCACTTCCGTCGCGCGCGCGGGGCGTCCCTCGATCGACGCGCGAACTGATGAAGGCGCGCGTTCGTTCGCCTCGCGTCGGTCGCGCGCGGTCGCGTCGGTCGCGCGCGGGCGAGTGTGGGTTCCGACGCAATCGCTCCGAAAGGCAGCGGGGAGGCTGACGAGATATTTGGGAGATGTTTCCCCTCCCGGGCGGGACGGGGCGAGACGCGCGCGAGGCGAGACGCGCGACGCGTTCGAATGGGAAACGAAAGAGCGTGGGATTACGCGGTGACGCGAATCGATGGATGGAGGCGCTAGGACGGGGAGGCGGCGCCGTCGAGACGGGAGAGGGCGACGCGAACCGAGGCGGCGGAGTCGTCGTCTTCGGCGAGGGCAAGCGCGCGGAGCGCGGCGCGGAGGTGGCGGCGAGCGTCGGCGCGAGAGCGCGCGATGTGCTCGGGTGTTTCGGTGGTGAAGTCGTGGGTGATGGTGGTGGTGGTGGGCGTGCGGGTGGTGGTGGCGGCGGCGGCGGCGCGCGGCGGCGGAGAGGAGGCGTTTCGGCTCGGCGGAGGACGCGGCGGACAGTCGGCGTTCGTGGAGAACATCGATCCCATGAAGGCGTGCTTTTCGTCGTCCAGATCGTCGTCTCGGTCTCGGTCTTCGTCTTTGTTTTCTCGAGAGGTGTTAGATAGACTCGAGCGTCGCGTCGGCGTTCGAGAAGACGTCGGTCGCGGGACGCGAAGCGGAGTCGCCTCACTCGATGCGGAAGATCGCGAAATCGTTGGTTTATCGACGATCGGCCGTCCCATCGTCCGATTCCGTTGACGCGTATCGTCGCCGGAGTCGGTTCGATTCGCCGATCCGGCGATTTCAACGCTCAAACTGTCCAAGGAATGCACGCTGGAAGTATCGTCCCATCGCGGCGAATTCGACTTGCCCAGAATACCGGGGACGACGAGACGGTTTTTCTTCAAAGAGGGCGGTGTGGAATATTGCTTCTTCGAAAAGAACACCTTCATACCATCTTCTTCATGACTCGTCAAGAGCCCATTCATTGCGAACGCCTTCGCGCGCGCGATCATGTGACTCAACTCGATTCCTCGAGGAACTGTTTGTATTCGGCTCATCACCTCTCCGAAATCCGTCATCTCTAATATATCATTCCTCATCGACATCAACACGCTCACAGCGATGCCTTCGTAGATGTCACGACTCAACGAAGCATCGGCGTTCGCACCGGAATTGACGGAACGATCGAATATCGCGTCCCACAAAGTCAACACCTCTCGTCGCCGAAACTCTCTGCCGTAACCGAGGCGCAACCATCTCAACAAGTACAGCTGCGGCTCGACTCCTAAGTCACTCAAGCGTTTTGCCAATTTTTCATCCATCACGCGAAGCGCTCCCTCTATTCTACGAAACGCTCCATTAATCGGGGAAGCGGGCCTCGACGCGTCCCCGTAATACGTCGACAAGGCGAATCGACCGTCTTTTCGATCGTGACCGAGCAACGCGTGAAATAACGCGAAAGAATCGTGTTCAATGAATCTAAAATCTCTCGGCCCCGCCTCCAAGATGACTCTCTCACCATAAATCGTTCGTTGGTCCTCCGAATCGTCGTCCCAGCGATCCTCCACCGCGCCCGCCCTCGAATACTCGGCTGCCGAAACGCGAACGTCCAACACCATGGACGCGACTTCGTGCATCCCCTGCTTATACCCTCCGCTCGAACTCGTCACCATCGCGTGCGTCACGAGTAATCTCTTCAAAGCCCCCACGCATCGCGTCGACTTTTTCCTCGGATCATCGCTCGGCAACCTCTCGACGTCCATGGCGACGCTTCTCCTCGCATCGTCCGTCGACTGCGGCTCAATGTCATCCTCCTCTCGCCACCAATCCATCCCGAGCGCGCGATCTCTCGCTCGCTCGTATCGAAACCGTCGTTCAAACGTCTCTCGCGGACTCTCATCCCCGAGAAGCGCGCGCGACCACGCGTCGTAGCGCGCGACGGCGGCGTGTTTCGCGGCGTCCAACGAGTTCGTTGTCATCGCGCGATGGTGGTTCGACCTCGACCTCGGACGCGTCGGTTCGCGAGCGGCGAGCGGCGAGACGCGTCGAGAGCGCGTCGACGCGCGGTGCGTCGACGCACGGCGCGTCTCGCGATCGGCGCAGACCGGCGACGACGACGACGACGACGACGCGCGAATCGAAGTGAGGCGGGTGCTCGGCACGCTCTCTCGCGGCACTCTCCCGCGCGGCATGCGCGCGCGGTGAGACGGTGACGTGCGAACGACGAGCGCCAGTTGTCGACGAGCGCGAGTTCGCGACGCGCGTCGTCGCTCTCGATGCATCGACGCGGCGGCGGTCGCGTGTTGAACGTCGCCGAGAAGCCATCGGTGGCCAAAGAGATCTCGCGCGTGCTCTCCAACGGACAGGCGCGCGCGCGCGATGGTTTGACGCCTTGGAACAAAGTGTGGGAATTTCCCTACGTCGTCCGCGGTCGGCAGGTGAGCATGGTGTTCACGTCGGTGACGGGGCACCTGAGTAATTTTGAATTCGCCGACAGCCACAAGCGGTGGAACGGCGTCGATCCGAGAGAGTTGCTCTTGAACGCGCGGGTGGTGAAGCGCGTGTCGGAGGACAAGCGGAAAACGGCGGACAACGTGAAGAGAGAGGCGAGAGGGTGCGATACGGTGATATTGTGGTTGGATTGCGATAGAGAGGGTGAAAATATAGCGTTTGAAGTGCTGTCGGCGTGTCGCGAGGCGAATCGGCAAATCGAAGTGCTCCGCGCGCGTTTCTCGGCTTTGAGTCGAGCGGACGCGGAGAGGGCGCTCGCTAATTTAGTGCAACCGAACGAGTACGAGTCAAAAGCAGTGGACATGAGGATGGAGTTAGATTTACGGTTGGGAGCAGCGTTTACGCGATTCAACACGTTGGCATTGCAGCGCGCGGGCGTGGGTTTGCCGGTGGATGATAAAGGGAAATCAATCGTTTCATACGGACCCTGTCAATTTCCAACGCTTGGTTTCATCGTTCAGAGGAAGTGGGATATCGACGCGCACGTGAGTGAAGACTTTTGGGCGATCAAGTGCGCGCACTCCAAAGATGGAATCAACACGCAGTTTGAATGGAGCCGCGGGAGGCTTTTTGATCGTGGATTTGCGTCGGCTCTGCACGAACTGTGCGTGCGGTCCAATTCCGCGACTGTGATTGAAGTCGATGGTCAAGAAAGCAAGCGTTGGCCGCCACACCCCCTGAACACGATCGAAATGCAGAAGCGTCTGAACAGAGTGTTGCGCATTTCGCCAGAGCAAATCATGAAAATTGCCGAAGATCTGTACAATGACGGCTTCATATCTTATCCTCGTACCGAGACGGATAAATTTCCGGCTGATTTCGACTACGACGGCACGCTGCGAGACATGCGACCGCATCAAGAGTTTGGCTTCTACGTGGAAAGATTGATGAACGGGCAATTCCGCCAACCTCCGGGCGGTTCCAAGGACGACAAAGCGCACCCACCGATCTATCCGACGAAACTCGCTACAGCGGCGCAGTACGCTCAAATGCGTAACAAGAATCCAAACGCTCCTAAAGTGTACGAGTTTGTACTCAGACACTTTTTAGCCACGTGCTCGCATCCAGCAGTCGCGAGGAAGACGCACGTCGACATCAACGTTGGCGGAGAACTGTTTCGAGCAACAGGTGTTACGATCATAGAACGTAACTATTTAGATATCTATGGTCCAGGTCCTCCTGAAGGTCCGCGATTGGCACCGACTTACGACAATTGGGGAAGCAGTACGCTACCTAACTATGTGGTCGGCGAGCAATTTGTTCCGACGCTAAACTTTCACGAAGGATCCACTCGACCACCAGACTATCTCAGTGAAGTGGATTTGCTTTCCCTCATGGAAGCGCACATGATAGGTACAGATGCCACCCAGGCGCAGCATATAGAAAAAGTAGTAGGCGAGCGCGGATACGCTCGCAAAGTCGGAGATAATCGGTTGACGCCAACAGAGCTCGGCGAGGCTCTTGTACTCGCATACGATCGAATGGGCGTCGCCGACATGTGGTTGCCGACCAAACGCGCCAAAATGGAAGCCGATGTCGATGCTGTCGCGCATAACCGAATGGATCCAAACGCTGGTTTACGATCACATTTACAAACCATGTTGGAGGCATACGACAGAATTGCCGCAGAGGAGAACACTCTTACAAATACTGTTGGTTCCTACATGCTCGGAGGAGGCGGTGATGAGCGCGCACCTCGAGAAAATGGAAATGCCAACAACGACGTCAGAGTCCCCGGCGGAAACGACGTAGGTGATGTGATAGGAGTCGTTCGCGAGCATTGTCCGGGATGTCAAAATGAATCTTTTTTGCGTTCCGCTGTTGGCGCCAGGAACACGAAGACGTTCATAGTCTCATGTGGAGTCCCGCATTGCCCTCACAGAATGGTGTTGCCTAAATGTACTCGTAATGTCAGCGTGGAGCCTGAAATGTGTCCGCAGTGTCAGGGCTCCCTGCTGATGATGCGATTTTCTACCATCCAACTTCCTGTCGGGCAGGAGCACATGCAACGATGGATTGGCTGCATCTTTTGCGCGGCCGAATTCAAACAGTTCGTGCGAGCATGTCAAACCGAAGAAGGCGCTCCGGCTCATCATTCACCGATTCGCCAAGCGGCCCCTCGAGCTAACGGTAGAAACGGAGGTGTCGCCGGCCGGCGAAGAAATCGCGCCGACCGCGATGCGGGCGCCCCGGGTCAGGGCAACGTGTGCTTCACGTGCGGTCAGCCCGGCCACTGGTCGAATAACTGTCCCAACAGATGATGATTCCGATGATTCTTTCATTCCATCCATAGATTCGCATGAGTAGCTAGACGGTGTAAGTAAAGTAAAGTAAAGTTCCTTATTCGAGACGCGCCCTCACAGTTCGCCCGTCGTTCGCGCTCGCGTTCATCTCGACGCGATGGCCGCGACAACGCGTAGAACGCCCTCCAAGCGCGAGCGCGCGCCGCGTTCGACCGCCAAATCACCCTCGCGGTCGTCCTCCCGCGCCTCCACGAGAGGACCTCGGAAGACATCGTCGACAAAGTCGAAGGCTTCCGCGCGCGCGACGGCGACCTCGAAGGCTCCCGCGCCGCACTACGAGTTCGGAGGTCCAATCGGCGCGCTCGGTATCACAACAGTGCTTCCGATCGTGTGCTACTTTCTCGTGTACGCGTGCAACGAAGACGGATGCGTGGAAGTTTCAAAACTGGTTCGCGGCGAGCGGGGAGCGTTTCCAGGATTCCCCCGTCACATGCCCCTCGCGACGGTCGAGGGCGCGATCGCCGCGCTCGGATGGATCGCATTCACGTTCATCGCGCACGTGTTGATCCCTGGGATCGAAAAGGAGGGCGTCGTGTTGCCGGACGGGTCGAGGTTGATGTACAAGCTGAACGGTTTCCGCGTCTTCGTGGCGACCGTCGTCGTCGGGGTGTTCGGTACCTCGATGGGTTGGTTGGATTTGGCGTCCGTGCACGACAACTTTTTGTCCATGCTCACGGCGATGGTGGTCTTCGCGTACGCGCTTTCGGCGTACCTGTACGCGAGTTCCTTTGGACGAGGCAAGATGCTGGCGAAGGGCGGCGACACCGGTAACGCCATTTACGACTTTTTCATCGGGCGAGAGCTCAATCCTAGAATTTTAGCGGGCGCGTTCGACCTGAAGGTTTTCTGTGAGCTCACTCCTGGATTGATCGGTTGGTTGTTGTTAGATTTGGGCTTTGCGGCGAAGCAATACGCCGTATCAGGATCCGTTTCGGCGCCGATGATTTTGGTGTGCGCGTTCCAAGGGGCGTACGTGATCGATGCCTTGTGGAACGAACCGGCGATATTGACGACGATGGACATCACGACGGATGGTTTCGGTTTCATGCTCGCTTTTGGAGACTTGGTCTGGGTCCCCTTCACGTATTCTTTGCAGTGCCGCTACATTCTCGAGAACTCGGTACAACTATCAAACGCGCATCTCATCGCCATCCTGATGGTGCAGTGCGTCGGGTATTGGATCTTCCGAGGTTCGAACTCGCAGAAGAATCTCTTCAGAACCAATCCGAACGATCCAAAGGTGAGGCACCTCAAGACGTTGCAGACGAAGAGAGGCACGAAGCTCATCGTCAGCGGCTGGTGGGGTGTGTGCCGCCACGTGAATTACCTCGGTGATTGGATCATGGCGTGGGCTTGGTGTCTCCCCTGTGGCTTTTCTCATCTAGTCCCGTACTTTTACGTCATCTACTTTGGTATCCTACTGGTGCACAGAGACGGCCGCGACGGCGAAGCGTGCGAGCAAAAGTACGGCGAGGATTGGAAACGCTACTGCGCCATCGTCAAGTACCGCCTGATCCCTTTCATTTATTAGCCCATGTGACGAACACAGTATTTATTCACTTTTAATGCGCTTCATCTACGTCTCGCGCGCCGTCGACGCTTTTTTCGTCCTCGTCCCGGCGGCACGGTCTCGCCGTCGACGAAAAGTGACTCAGCGGTACTCTATCCACTCTCCGACCAATCCAACGCCGCACAGGACGACTCCCGACAGTCGCCTTTCGCGAGTTGTCTCTTGAACGAGTAAAACACCGTCTTTGCAACATGTTCGCCGCCGCCGCTCAATCCATCGCCGCTCCGTGCGTCGCGAACCGCCGCGTCTCTTCCGCGCGTCAGGTCAAATCCACGAAGGCTCCGCGCGCGGCCACCGTCGCCGCCGCGGCGGCCGAAGAGCCGGGCTCGGACGCCAAGGGCATGGGCAAGAACCTCCCGGCCGCGATGGACATCAACGCCGTCATGAACTTGCTCCCGCACCGATACCCGTTCCTCCTCGTGGACCGCGTCGTGGAGATCGAGACTGGGTCGTACGCCATCGGCGTGAAGAACGTCACCATCAACGACAACTTCTTCCCGGGTCACTTCCCGCAGCGTCCGATCATGCCGGGCGTCTTGATGGTCGAAGCGATGGCGCAAGTCGGTGGGTTGGTCATGTTGGAGCCCGGTGAGGAAGGTGAGTACGCGCCGCGCCGCTTGAAAAATTTACCGCGTCGACGCGAATCCAGTGCGATGAATTCGAGTTTACTGACCGCGCGCGCTTCTCGCACGATCAGGCGCCGGTGGCACCCAAAAGGAGTTCTTCTTCGCCGGCATCGATGGCGTCAAGTTCCGTCGCCCCGTCGTTCCGGGCGATACCCTCGTGATGAAGGTTGTCCTCACCAAGCTCAACAAGCGCTTTGGCATCGCCAAGATGAAGGGCCAGTGCTTCGTCGGCGACGAGCTCGCGTGCGAGGCCGAACTCACGCTCGCTCTCGGTGCGTAAAGCGTAGTCGCGTCTCCCTTGTCCAATTACAAAACATTATTATTCATTTCGTGTCCGCGCTGCGAATCGACTCGAACCGTCGCGTTGAACATCACACCGCGACTCGCCATTCGAGAGATGGATCCACTGACGATGTGGCTCGAAACGGAGGCCGCGTCGACGACCGTCGGGCACGCGCGAGAGCCACCGACGATGAAACCGAGAGGGCGGCGCGCGTGGGACTTCGAGGATACGCGGCGCAGATGCAGACTGTTTTGACTGCTTTTCGATTATCGGCACCGGGCAAGAAAAAGAAGAAGAAAGCGCCGGTGTCGTCTTTCGCGCCGGTGGCTTCCGCGAGTGGGCACGAACTTCGCGCGAACGGGATGCGAGCGGCGCGCGATCGCGCCTTTGGCGCGAAAGATCCTCTCGAGGCGTCGGAGTATTCGAGAGCGCAAGAGGCGATGCGATACAGGGCGCTCTGGTTCTCCGACCGAGCGTCTTGGCTCGAATCGCAAAAGAGACGCTGGAGAGCTCTGCGGGAAAAGAGGAAGCGACGAGGAGAAGGATGAATCGCCCATGGCCGGTCTCTACCGCGTGAACGACGAGATGATCCTCGGGCGCGCTGTGAAGTCGCTCGATCGCTTGGCGCCGATTTGCGCGATGAAGCAAAATTTATATTCATCATACAGTACAGGTTGAGAGATCACATAGCCAGGACTCGATTGTAGTCGAAAAGCGACAATTTTACACACAGAGTTGATAGTCGGCGTCGATCGGAAATCTAGACGCCGGAAGTATATCGTCCGCTTAACTGAGACAGATTATCAGATATTCGCCGATGCGTGGCGCCGATTTTAAACCATCATTCATTTACTCGTCTGCACATCATTCATTTACTTGCATTTTACTCGCATATCTCACACTATAGATGTAGGCACGCGCATCAATTGACCACAATTACCACATTTACACATGGGCGCGCCGAGCGGCGCTTGCACGATGACTTTACACGTCGGACACGTGACGGCGATGACGTGTTGGGGCATCGCCTGAGCGCCTTGATTGTACCCGAACCCGGGCGGAGGACGCTGATACGGGTTCGACCCCGCGGGCGATGGCGTCGATCTTCCTGGATCTTGCATCGGAAACGTGAGCACGGATTGACAACGACCGCAGATTGCAGCCGCATACGCTCCATCCGGACGCGTCAAAATAGCGCGACTAACGTCAGGTCAGTGAAACAAATTTGGCAGAGTCAATCAACGCACCACGTGGGACAGAGGATCAATCGTTGTCGAGACTCGAACTGCGTCGCATCGTTCGAACACGCGGGACAGAGCGTCTGATTCTCGTCCGTCTGGTAAAAGTAGCAGTTTCGGCACGAGAGACAGCACGCAATCCTGGACGGTTGTTGTCGCTCGCCGTAGTCTCCGAAGTGGGATGGCTGCGCGTCCGCGCGTGCGTCTGATTCCTGCTGTTGCGGTTGGGAGGAACCGCGCGCGGGGTAGTACGGATATCCTTCTTTCGTGTCGGGATCTCGGTCGTTCATGGCGCGCGTTCTCTACTGCGGTCGTCATCCGCCAGCGTGGCGAGAGACGCGTCGTCGGCGGCGACATCGGAGAACGCGTTCGTCGAAAGGAGATGATTCCGTCTACGACAGCTCATGTATTCTATATTATGTAACTCGGCGCGAGTTCTAAACCGAGCGTGACGTTTTCCCATTGTTCGTGCGTGAACGCGGCGCGCGTCTGCGTCCAGGTGTCTTGATGTGTCTTTTTGAATTCCGCAAACGTGCGCTGCGTGGTTTGCTTAATCGGCGATGGCTCCAAAGACGCAAATCCGAGAACTTCCATCACCGTGGGCATCCACTCGGGCACTTCGTGCGGATTTGAAAGCACGCACGCGGATAATCCGAGCACGGCGGCATGTTTGCGCATGATCTCGTCGGATGTTGGATGCGATGATAAGCGTATCGTCGCGATTTTGAGAAACCGATCTCGAATGGCGAACTCGTCATTCGTGCCGACGCCTTTAAAGAAGATCATCAGAGTGTGCGACGCCAACTGCGCGACTTCTAGTTGCTTATCGCCCAAACGCTCGATGACGCTCTCGCGAAGAGAAGCGAAGAGCTCTGATCCGATGGTGAACGCGTGATGATACACCAAGGATTGAACGTAGCGAAGCGTCGCCGCGCGCGTGTGCCAATTTTCATCCGTCATGGTTGCTCGAAGCGTGTCCACGACCACTTTAAGTTCTGCGTGTTCGAAGTACAGGTATTTCAAGTACGCACCCGTGAGTTTTGAAACCATTGAGAAATCCTTGTCTTTCGTCTCAGCCGTGCGCAAGGCGGCTCTGAGGACGATCGGGATGCTGCGTATCGCCTTTGAAACGTCGCCGCGACGCACGAGCTCCAAAAAGGTGTAAAATATACCTTCGAGCGCGTTTCGAGAGGGCGTCATCACTGAATCAGGATGCGCCGGATCAGACGCGAGTGCTCGATTCGTCATGCTTTCAAGATCATTCGTGAGATGGGTAATGAGCTTCGCTCGCGAATCTTGGAGACTTTGGCTGCAATCAGTGAGCAGCGTCGCTGTGAGTTGTGCGGCGGCTTCACGCACGATTCGACTATCATGCGCCAGTGGCGTAGCGTTCGGATCGGAAAGAATGTCGGCCAATGCCAGCTTCGCATCCAAGCTCTGGCCTTCGCCGAGTTGTGCGATGCAGACGCGCGCGAGCTCGAGACTTCGTGCAGTCTGAGCGACGGTGCTCATCTCTACAGAACTCAGGTGTTGTAAAAGTGAGTCCGATTTGTTGCCGTCGCCACTATCCGTGCAATACGCGATTCCTTTCATCCATTCCTCTCTCTGCTCGCTTGGTGCGTCCAGAGCGTATTTCAAAAACGTCTCTTGCATCCACTGACGATCTTCGTCGAGGACGCATCGCGACGCCAACGCTCCAGCGAGCGCTTCTGAAATCGCACAGCGCATGCTCCTGTAACCGACGTCAGAAGATTTGCTGATAACGCCGCGAAGACCAGACGCGATTTCTGTCGGTGCTACTTTCGTGAGCATCATCCAAAATCGAGCGACTGCGACGATGAACGCTCCAGAGGCGGGTAAGAATTCACTCGCTCGAGATGTCGGCCAGTCGGAGCCTGACATTTCATTAGCGAAACCATACAGGGACTCGGCCGCTTGCATCAAAACGTCCGCTTTACCGTTTGTTCGCCTGTGCGTCTCGCCACTTTCAACGGATGCATGAGCGATGGAAAAGTGAGCGAGCAAGCGTTCGCACGCAAGATCGGGATTGCTGGTGAGCACGTCTTTCAAGACTGGCGCGCACTTTGACGCAAAATTTTCATACCGGCTCATCATCAGGAGCGCGCACATGGCGGGGAACCGCACGACTTTCAAATCCCCGAGCACGCTCTTCATAAAGTGTTCACTCACACTCGATATGAACTCCCTGTCATCCTGTGAATCTAAGAAGAACACTGTCATCGCATTCGTCATCATCTCGTAGCTCCAATGCAACCGCGCGTTCGATTTCAACGTGTCAAGAAGCCGTTGCTTGAGTGCCACTATGCTAGATCTCGGTCGCGGACAAAACAAACCACGAGTGAAAAGAAGAGAGAAATGCAAAAAGAGTGAGCCTATCGCACTCTGTGCCTTTTCAGTTCCGTGATGTTCACTTCCCAGAATCGCGTCGACAAGAAGTACAAACAACTCTTCATTTCTCAGCGCTTCCAACAGTGCGCTGTGAGCTTGCACACTTTCACACGCCGCGATGCAACCGTCTTCATCCTCCTCACTCTTCGCGAGCGTCTGTATTGATCTATGCACCAGTGGTACGACGTCTCGTGGATATCTTTCAGATAGTGATTCGATCACGCGAAGAGCCGATTTGCGCACGATGGCGTATTTGCTCAGAGCAAGGTTGTTGAGATGAGCCACGAGCGCGTCGCGACTTGCATTTCCAGATGGACCAACCACGTTAAAAGGTGAAGAAGATCCAGAAAAGTACATACCGATACTGTTTCTTAGCACTAGAGTGCGAAGAACTTTTGCCGCTATGAACCACCTCGGATATCTCGCTTCAGTCCCGTTTCTTCGAGGCTGCGTGAAGTAGTACGCGTTCGAATTGAACGCAGATATCATCTGCTTACTCGTCTTGTAAGTTTTACCCGCTGGGTTCACTACGACTGAAGCGGATGAACAAATCAACCCCAAGGTTTCGGTATCATCGGCACTCGTTTTTTCAATCGCCGCAACGAGCGCTCTCGCCGCCAATACTCGAGGTTCCAAGTCTGTAAAAAGAGGAAAATGTCCCATAAGCATCACTTGCGTCTCGTCATCCGAAAAATCACACATTTTTTCGCGAAGGCCATCCAAAGTCGCGAATATCATGCAAACTTTCGTGCGGATGCGATCCTTCATCGATGAAGTATCATCGCAGTCCATGGCGTCTTCGGTTTGCATCTCGATGAGTGCTTTTGCGGGGATCACCAAGAATTCCTCCACCAGATCTCGAAGGGCTTTCATGGCATGATCATCCGGAAATCGCCACTGGAATCCCGGCGTTAAATGCTGCGAGCCACAGACGCCGCCATTATCGTCTACAGTCCATTTCAATGACGTCCAGGTGGTGATGGAATCTCCCGTCACCCCTTCTGCGGCATCGTTTGCAATTGTGACTTCTGACAAACCTTTCACCAGTGCACAGACCATGTCTTCGGCGTAAATGGCTAGATCGAAATTGTGAGTAATTTCACTTAAAGCAAACATGCGCCTAGAGATGTTTGTATAGTCATCGAGCACGGCGAGCGCCGCTTCACGATTTGCGCGAACACACTTCATCAGGATGCCTGAGTTCCAGAAAATCCGCGCCTCAGCCGTCGTTGAGAGTTCGTCCTCGACGAGATCTTGACCGAGATTAATCATTATCGGTCGCAGTATGTCTTTCACGACGAGTTCATGATCAGCCTGCAAGGCGGCTACCACTAGCATAGCGACCTCCTCACACACGTTGGGGAGCATGTTTTCGCGAATGAATGATGCCACTCTTTTAATCGCCATGACACGCACCGTCGGATCGAGCCTCTCGAAAAGTAGTCGAAGAAGCGGTGCGTACATGGACGACGATGAGAGTAAGAACCCGGACGCTCCTCTTGCACCACCTTTGAAAGCGTCGGCAGCGTCAGACTTGCTGCCATGCGTATCCGGTTGCAAGTTTTCAAACATGATGAATAATCGCGTAAGAAATTGTACGGTCCATTCTGACCAAGCCAACGGCACGTGTGAGATCGCACCTGGCTCTCCTACATCTATCAATATCGGCAAGTTCGTAATCACCATACAAAACAATCTCAGCGTTGCACAGGTTTTTGAGGAATCGTTGACGTCAATCCCCGGCAAAGTAGCGGTGAGCGCAGATGCGAGAAATTCATTAACGTTGACGTATGCTTCGCTCGCGTCTTGGAAGACGGTGTTCAAGGGAAGTAACATCATCTGTCGAATGCAAATAGTCAGACAATTCATGGCCGGAACGAGTTGACGAGTGGCTGTTTCGTGTGATAGAGCTTCCTCGAATCGGGACATGACACTCGGTAGCGTCCGTTCTGGATCTATGTACGCCAAGCGCCCGATGCCAATAGAAGCGTGTAATCTCAGATCAAAGGACTTCGAAAAAACTGCCTTGTCCGTCATACGCGTGAATGCCGCCATCATTCGAGATACAACCTCAGGAGGCGCCGTTCTGTCATCGTACGACAAAAACTTTGTAACATATTTGATCATGTACCTCATGAAATGTGCCAAGTTGGTAGTGTACGACCCACCACTGCTCGGATGGTAAAAGTGCTCAATGTAATCTATTATCTTCTCAATATTCGCGATGACTGCGCTGTCATGCATGGCCCTGTAAATCAAAAGCTTCGCCATGATGCGTACACGTCGCGATGACTCTAGGTGTGACTTAAATGTCAGCGCAACTCTATAAGTGACGTTTCGACCAAATGAGCGACGTCCCTCGACACCTCCGATGGGAAGTTCCAACGTACGCAATGTGGTAGCGTAAATGTCCCCGCACACTCCTTCCCATTCGATTTCTGCGTTCACGTCATGCTTTGCCAGTTGCGCGAATATTGACATCCAACTTATCACCCAAAACATATTCACATCCATGCTGCGTGAAAGCGAGCCCCATTCTCCCCGTATCATTTCTATGAAAAACCTAGCATCTTCACCTCCCTCAGACATCTTCATGCACGGCATGAACAAATGTAATAATCCTAAACCTTCAAAACACGAGTTCTGTTCAACCGCTTGACACTTTGCGGCGACGCGCATCCAAATCTCTCTCGCCGCGCCATCACGAAAAAATCGTCTAGATTTTCGCACGAGTTTCACATATCTCGACCGCATTGTGCTGATAGCGCCGAAACCAGAGTAAGCCGTCGCTTTCCCCCGCAGAAACGTCTCTACGCAAGCAAACATCGGTTCCCAGTCTAACGTCATGCCCTTCGTATCGTCGTCGAATCGATCGATCAACGTCGTCATGCCGACGCACCAGTCGTGCGCGCACTCGGCGTCGACCGAAATACATCCGCGCGAGAACGCCTCCGCAAGCCGTAGCGTTCGCTCAACGTCTGCCTTTTCGACGGGGAACTTGGTGATGACTTTTAGGCACCTCGCCGCGGCTCCCGTCTCCGTCCACGTCCCATCGCGCGCTGTGCGCGCGTACAACGACTCGAGTCGATCAACGAACGCGTGATAAAGCACCGCGTCGTTCGTCGACGCCCGTGCGACGAGATCGGGATCGAGAAGCTCCGCGACAGCGCTTCTCGACGAGGTCAGCGTCATCTCGCCCTCGGAGGCTCGCTCACCCTCGACGGCGCCGGTCGCGAGCGCGCGAGCGCGACTTACTGTCGAAACCTCCTCTCCACGCGCACCTCGATGAGCCGAGTGCGAGGACGACCGCGCGTCGACTCCGCGCGCGCGAATGGAGATTACGGCCAACGTGAGACAGTTAATAGCTTTCCGAGAGAGGTTTCCTGCGACAATCGGACGGCAATCGGACGTAAGAGCGTGACAAATGAATGAATTCATCTGTAACTAAAAATCTATCAGGCTACGAATAGCTAGTGCCGCTAAGACGCCTTGATCAAGTTGAGATGGCGAGTAAGTTCTGCGACGACGTCCTCGTCAGCGGCCACCGCCGACAAAGTCGCAAGAATGTCAACGGAACAACGCTCGCGCTCGCACAGATCGGAGAGTTCGTTGATCAAATCCACAGCATCTTGTAAATGTTCTGTTTGCGCGAGTTCAATCGCCGCGCGCGCGACGGTTTGTCGCTCCTGTGGTCCCGTCAGGTTGCAAGCGAGGGCGAGTTTCGCCGCAGCGAGGGCACCACCCGATGTCGTTCGAGTGAGCGCACGCACCGCGGAAGCCGGAGCACCAATACAAAGGTGTGCCTTGGCGGCAGCTTCCATACCGCCGCGCGTTTCTTCGGCAGCGGCAAGCTCGCGGCGTGTTTCGATAAGGAGCTCATCCGTTGGCAGGAGTCGTGCAGCGGCAAGCGCGGCTGCGTCTCGTATCAATCCACCTTGTCGGAGGGTCGCGATGGCGCCCGGTACATCGTGCAAGGATAATCTCAGCATGGCTGCTTGCTGAATCTCACCCGCGATGAGCAATCGATCGCACTGCGCCTTGGCAACTGCTGACCAAACTTCATAACCACCACCGATGAAGAGAGACATGATTTCGTGAGGTATCGGGGCTTCGTTCGCTTTTAATGCGATGGACGCGGCCTGAGCGTAATCTCCTCGGTACATGTGCAAAGCAATCGATCGATGGACGCTTTTGGTGTTCGATCCGTCACCCAATGCTTCTTCTGCCTCGTTCATGAGTAACGCCATGGCCGACGCAGAACTATCGTACAAGGCGACACCGCTCGGACCGTACGTCAACTCTTCCCGGGTCAAAGGCTGTTCTTCACCTCTATACACGCGACGGGCGAGACGCAACGTCGACGCTTGACCCAGTTGTTTGCCATCCGTCGTATTTTCATCAGGTAGAGGCTTGAATAAAGCGCCGGCGATGCCTAGCGATTTCCCCTTCTTCGGTTTGGAGGATGGTTGCTTCGATGGTGATGTCTTCACGACAGGAGCTTGATCGACTGTTTTCGAATCGCCGTCGGTATCTTTTACTTCCTCTTGAGGCGCGTGTTCCTCATCCGTGTATTTCCACACGCGGAACGTTTTGTCGTCTCCACCACTCAGAATGGTCTCGTCATCATGAATCGCGAATTTGACGGTGAACACTTTCCCTGAGTGCCCGCGCAACACCGCCAGGATCGTCGGGCACACTTCGCTCGAAACCTGCTGCATTTGCCAAACTTTGACGCATCCGTGAAGAGCACACGCTAATATTGCCATATCCTTGCGCGGAGACCACGCCAAGTTGTAAACAGCCGCGCGTGGGAGAGCGCATGTCACAACACCTCTGTCCTCGTGCAGTAGGACAGATCCACTCGTCGACGCTGACGCGAACCACGATGCATATGTACTCGACGTATCATCGCACGATGGATGCCACAACACGCAAGACGTGCTTTTGCTATGCTCGCGACATCGCCATGTCTCTTCGCTCAAATCGTGCGAGCTAATCTCGCCGCTCGACCAACCGCATAGCAATCGACCACGATTAGGCGAGTAATCAAATGTTTCGATCGTTTCTCCCGAGCCCGAGTCACCGACGGCACACATCTTCCCCATGTCGAGATATTTACCATACTTTCTTGGGTCCGCGATCCCAGACTTTTTCGTATCGCAAGTCGCAGGATCAAAGAGTTCCATCCATCGCCACAACGTCCCGTCTGCGCCGAGACTCGTGAGAGCCGGTGCGGGTTCGTCTTCTTCTTCATCGCGCATATCGAACCACGCCACGCGTTTCACAGACGCACCGTGGCATTCCGGATAACACGCAAACTTGCCGCTCGCGGCGTCGAAACATCCCACTCGACCGTCTTCGAGACCGAACGCGACGACGTCAGTCCCAGGTCGCCGCGCAATCGCGGTCACTTTCGTGTTCGGTAGACCCTTCCAGAGCAGCGACTCCGTCACTTCTTGAGATATCGTGGGCGATAAATCCCAGCCGTGCACCGTTCCGTCGCCGCATGCGATCGCCACCGCGAACGGGTCCTCCGCGTCGGTGGCCAAATCGTACACATAGCCTCCGAGCGCGTTGAACGACCATCTCTGTTCTCTCGTCTCCAAATCCCAACACGCGACTTTTCTATCTAAACTCGTGCTCCAACACACATCAGCGCCGGTCGAAATCGTGAAGATGGTGCGCGTGTGCGCGACATGTCTCGGTCCGAACGTCTTCGCGTCCCTGATCTCCTTGACTCCGTCGCCGAACGCGAGACGAAATTGCCAAAAGAGCAAATCACCACCCTGACCGGACGTTACGAGTCTCGCGACGCCGTCCCCACCGTCGTCGACGTCGTCATCACGCGCGTTCACCCACGACACGGCGATCCAAACTCGACCTCGCTGCGCCTCGCTCAGCGACGCAGATGGCTTTGGTAAAATCAACGCGTGCGTGTTGATCAATTTCCCATCCTCCAACGACCACAGCGTCACTCGCCGCTCCCGACTCCCCACCGCCAACACGCGTTTCACGTCTCCATCGCTTGTTCGCATCCTCGTCCACGCCAACGACGTGATCTCCCCGTACCCGCTCGCCGCCACGCGATGCGACGTCCCCGTCTCAGGATTCAACGCGCACACCGTCCCGTTCGCCCCACCCACCGCGATCGTCTCCCCGCTCGCCGCCATGCACGTGATCGGTCCATCCACGCTCTTATGCGTCGACACCAACACCCCAACGTCCGCGTACAACCGCCACACCGCCA
>Ga0255782_10001565_pt1 | contig 19539 bp, 28 predicted proteins | sample 101ome_26_FD_179980 | JGI IMG/M metagenome (GOLD analysis project Ga0255782, IMG submission 179980) | Coastal salt marsh microbial communities from the Groves Creek Marsh, Skidaway Island, Georgia - 101408AT metaG (version 2) | ecosystem: Environmental > Aquatic > Marine > Intertidal zone >...
TGAATTGCATCTTGTGCTGACTTAATTGCTGGAACCATTGCCTCTTGTGCTTCTTTTCCTGCCAAGTGAGCAAGAAAAGGATTTCCAGTTGATGCCAAAACTGATGCATATACCGACTTATATAACGTATCTAAACCACTCTTCAATAAAGGAATCAGTTCTTCGTATAAAGATCTAAACAAATCTCCTACAAGATTGTTTGAGAGTTTTTGTAATTTCTTGACGGCAGTTTGAACATCACCAAGAAAATTAGTTGCTTCTGATGTTACTTTAAGAAGATTTTCTATGACACCGATGACTTCCGTAAAGAATGTCTTATCGCTTTCCGAACAAGTATCGGCAAGTGTTACAGTTTGTCCAGTTAAAGAACATTCTGCCTTTCCGTTCCTATTTGCTGGACTAGGTGCTGCTTCTTTATTCTGACCTCCACATTGATTTGTATCTGTTTTATTATAAGGATGATTTGATAAATTTTTATTGTGTCCTGTTCCTGGTTTAAATCCTGTCGGAATACCATCCGCAGGAACATCCAATGTTCTAGTCAGTGCTCCCATGATGACAGGAATCTGAGCACTGGCACCATCCAAAAAGAAACCCATTACAGTATCGCCAGGTCTTAATCTGGTGCTCTGTGCAAAGTTTCCTCCACCAGTTCCTGATGTTGATGGCAACATTGCCAGTGCATAAGGTAGATCATTATCAGACAGTTCACTCTCTTCTTCTGGATGATATCCTAGAATTCTTACCTTATACCTATCACCCCAACCGTTTCCATCTGCCTGCAGTGCCCATGAGTTGTCGCCAGAATCCTTATCACTGGTGTTTACGGATGGAATTTGACCCAACCACCAGTTAAAACCCTCCTTACCAACAAACCCTATATTGCTCATTTATGCTTTGTTTTTATTAGTATATAGACCATATGTATCACGAACGAGAGTCATATAAGTATAAGACTGTCCACCTCCACTGAAATCAAATTCATGGCAAAGATTTAAGATGAGATATTTTCCACTAATGTGTTGATCATATGGAGAATCTGTTTTATTGACTCTTGTTGCATATGGAAAATAACAATTGATTGTATCTCCTGCAGATAAATTCACATTACAAGGGACAGTAATATTTCTAATCTGTGAGAACAAGAAATTATATCTCATAGATGATTTTGCCTGCCACTCTCTTGGATCATTATTTGCATCCGAAACCACAGTGTTGTCCAAACTTCCAATGTCTAAAATGTGTTCATGAACTCTTGAGGTGCTATAAAATTCTTCTGGGATCTCAATGTCTTTGCCAAGATATTTTTCCAAATCCAAACTAACATTAATCTGCTCATACTTAAATGTTTTTGGATTGAAGAATATATTTTTTGAGGAAAAGACACCAGACTTCAGAGCACTCATCAGACTCTGATCTCGTATTGAATGTGACGAAATAATTTTAAAACTATTTTCTGGATCATCGTCAGTAATAATGTTAGTTTCCCTATACTCAAATAGTGGTTCTTGAGTAATCAATTCTGAAATTGCTCTAAAATTAAATCCCTCTTTGGTCTCGTAAAAGAAGTATCCAGGATCTTTAGAACTACTTGGAACAGACTTAGAAGCAAGGTTAAGTATAATTTTAAAAGGATCTCTACCAGAACCAGCAAATTTATATGGAAACTTTGTCGTATCTACATTCAATCTATCATCACTAACATCAAAATAATCTTTTAAAATTTTTGCAACAGTATCTGATATTTGATTTTGATATTTTTTGTATATCTGTGTTCCCTGATTCTGATAGGAGTATCCAGACACAAGAGATAGTGCATAAGATTCTCTTTCGGATTCCTTACCAATTGAGGCAACAGCATCAACTCTTAGAGGATATCTTGACAAATCTAATCTTCCACTTCCATTCTCAATTACAAAATCAACAGTCTCATTTCCAGTAATTGGTAGAGAACTTAATACGGAACCTGGTTTTCCTTGTATATTTTGCTCCCTGCTAGTGGGAACATCTCCATCAGCAGCATCAACAACGACCATATTTGCCGTTACAATAGGAGAAAGTAAACTCTCAAAATATTCTAGCTTTACTGTTTTTGGTCCGACAGTATCTGGAGATATGGATACTACCTTATTCCCCTTTCTTATATTGAGTGAAGATGTAGATGATCTTTGTACTGATGACATTTCTTATACTGTCCAGATTTTTGATACACTTGCTGGTGATGACGAAGATTGAGAACCAGTATTATTATTTACCATAATTGTTTTGATTATTGGTGGTTCTTTTTGAATTATTGTTTGAGTTCCCATCACAAGTATTGTTTCTGCATCGTCTTCTTCATCATAATCAAATGCTAGCATTGCTTTATTTTTTTGCACTGAAGAGATATTAGACATTTTTATATTTGTTCTTCCATCATTACCTCCACTAGGATCCGTTTTAATTATCAGTCCCTTTACCCAAGATCTTTCCACTGATCTTAAAACTTCTCTTGCATTTCCCCCATCCAATTGGTTGATATGAGTTGTAACATGAGGTCCAGTTGCATGACCAGTAATTCCTTGTGTTCCAATAACTTCTCCTGCTCCCAAAATTTGATCTGCTTTTACAGAAATACTATTTAAATGTCCTATTAGCAATTCATATTTTTTACCACCTATTATTGCCTCACCTGTCACATAGTTTCCATATCCACTTCCAGTTATTCCAGATCCACTTCCATGGAAACCAGTTTCAGTAATTTTTAATGCTTCAAATGGGTTTTGAATAGGAGCTCCTAATCCACCAGACAATGCAATGTCACTACCAGTTTGTTCTGCATCGGGATCATTTCTTTGTGTTACTTCTGCTCCACCGATGACTTTTCCACCACTAGGAATTGATATTGCAGAAACAGTAGGTCCTTGATAAGGTGCAGTATTTCCAATATCATACATGGATGTTGGAGGTTGTTTTGCTTTCCAAGATTCTTTAAGTTCTACTATAAAATTATAAAAAGAGTTATTTACTTCTGCTAAAGTATCAGATGTTCCACCAAGTAAGGTGTAGTTTTCTGTATTACCTTTTGCAAGTTCATTAAAATCTGCAAAAGCATTATAAGATTGTCTTGCTTTTTTAAGTTTTGCAGTTCCACCTGGTCTAGAAAAAGGACTGGTTACTTTTTCTGTTCTTATGGTTTTTGTTGCTGAAGGATCAGGTTTGATTGTTCCACCTTTAGACTTTTGTTGTGTTTCTGATGTTCCTGCCGTAGAACCACTTTTATCTGGAGAAGATTTAGAACTTGCTGGTAATTGTTTTTCAAGATCAGTGTATGCCTTATTCAAGGGATCAATCATTCTATTGAGTTCATCAATTAATGTCGTTAATTGATCTTTTGTTTCTCCTAGTTTTGTTTTGGTATTTTCTGGTATTGATGTAACAAAATTCTTAAATGATGCTGCCGTTGTTGTTATTGAGTTTATAATTCCACTACTAACCTCAATTAGTTTTGTTACTGCGGACGTAGTTTTCTCAATTATTTGGGGGAGATTATTAATCAAAAGACCAAGTAATACAATACCAAAAAATTCTTTTATTTTATCAAAGAAACTTAATGGTCTTGAAAGAATAGTATTCTTTATAGTTCCCAATGCATTTGGGGTTATTTTAGTTTCTATTCTTTTTTCTTTCTGAAGTGTCTTTTGTCTTCTTACATTTTCTAAGACAAGCTTCTTCTCACTTTTTCTAAGACTTATAAGACTCTTATTGTAATTAATAAGAGAACTTTTTATATTAGTGACATTTATCTTTAGTTGTTTTACTTCTGCAGTTTCCATATCTTATTACACGTAAATACCAAGAATTTCTGGAACTATCTGCATATATGGATTTGAGTTATTGACTGGAGAACCTGATGGAGTTCTATTTGCCTTTCCACCAGAAGATCCTGTCATTGGTTGTTGGTTTTGACCTCCACCAACAACCTTAGTTCCTAAGTCTATGGGAATTGTTGTAATTGATGGTTTTTTCTTTCTTTCTCTTCTTACATTCACATCTTTTATAACAGGCATCAATGTTCTTGCTGCCGATGGTTTTATGCCTTGTTGATCAGAAGAAAGAATTGGTATATTTTTTGGTCCACGAGAATATCCACCACCTGTATTTTCTTCAAGATTTTTTAATTTTAATTCAAATGTAAAATCATCAAGTTGTTGTTTAAAGTCTGATAGATTTTTATTCAAATTTATCATAATACCTTTAAGTATGGCATTGCCCGCCAACATTTCTTTTACACCCGCACTGAAAGTGCTCCAAAGTCTTCCAGAATTATCATTAATATCTTTCAGTAATGGTCTGAATAATCTTGCTGCCGATGTCTTAATAACTTCTTCTCCAGGAGCAAGCATCGCAGGAACAGTATCAACGGCACCAGAACCTCTACCACCAACAGAACCACCCTGAGAGAGTCTTACCAGTGGATTAAAGTTATAATTTTTTATTGTTCCTCCTCTAGAATTTCCACGCATTCCACGATTGTAATCCAAATCTCCAGGTAATGCAGTAGATGGAGCAAGAAGTTGTCTTTGCAATCCTTGATATGGATCACCTACTCCACCAGTTCCAGGAAAAAATATACCTTTTCCCTGTTGTGCTTCTGCAGCCTGCCTCAATCTTTCTTTTGTTGTGGGCTCCATTAACTTTCCATATCCCACACCAAGAGCTGCTGCAGCTAAAAGGGTGGCTACTAGTGGATTACCAACCAATAAAGCAGATATGGCTTGTAATGTACCTAATGCCAGTTTAAATGTGCCAACTAAACTTGTTATAGTCCCAATCAGTTTTATGGCAAGTATTCCACCAACTATTTCTTTCCAATACTTACCAACAAAATCTAAAGTATCAGATAGTTTCTTCCTATTTTCTTCATTAGACAACCAATCAAATGCTGTGTTTACAAGAATACCAGTTGTAATAATTCCAAAGAACTCCAACAACTTTTGGAATATATTTTTTACTGGTGCCGTTACCTTATCAAATGTTTTTGTTATACCCTGCCCAAACTTACTCAGAGCCTCAACAGACTGCTCCTTTCTACTTGCTCGTGCTTTCTGAGTTTGTTTTTTAATTCCACTAATTGCCTCTTTTCTTTCGGCAATTCTATTCGCAAAGTCTAGTGCTAATTGGTTTTGTATTTCTACAAGAATTCTATTGGTTTCTTGTAGTGCTTCTGTTTGAGTTGACTCTACTTTTAAAGTTTGCTTTTCTCCCTGAAGAGTCTGTCTTCCAGAAAAACTGAATGATGTTCTTTTTAGTTTTGGTGCAGAAACAGTCTTAGCACCAGACATTACCGCAGAAGAGATGTTTCTACTGCTTATCTTCGGTATTCCTGGTGCCCTATAGACCTGACTGCTAAATTCCACTTGATTGTTTCGTCTTTAGATTTTCTTCTTCAATATAATTTTGAAGCATCGTAACGTAGACTTCACGTTCCCAAGGAATCATATTCTCTAACTCTGTCAATGAGTATTTATGATGCTGCATCAACTGAAAGTTAACATTAAAGTATGACTCAAGACTGGTATGAGTCATACTCAAGTGAAAAAACTTACAAGTCCCTCCAGAACAACTTCACTCTCAACCTTTGTATTTGGGTTTTTGACCTTAACAGTATGAGAGAGTTTAGGCATAGTTACAAAGAAATTCTCAATCTCCTTAAACTGCTTCGTATTCATCTGCTCAACAAAATCTTTCAGTTCTTTTTTGGAGCAGTCAGAGGCATTCCAAGACTCTTCACTATCATAAACAATATCAATACAAGAAGTAATCATTGTTAGTGACTTATCAACATCATTATCACCATCGGCAACTTCAAAATTGTTTTCTACGAACTGATCCAACGAAGGATACTTAAGCTTCATGGAGAGATTATCATCTAACTTGATAATATTACTGTGACTTGGATCTTTCTTCACTTTGATGCTGTCAAGTTCAATTTCCATTTGAACCGTAGTTTCACCATCATCAGGACAAGTTACATTTACCTCAACGGTTTCACCAACAGACTTGGCCCGAACATTAAGGAATAAGTATTCAATATCAAAGGTTGATAAGTCTTTTACTTTGACACCTCTGGTCAAAATACATTCAGAAAGAATCTGGACGATCGCATTAGAAATTTGCTTTGTATCTTCTGTTTCTAATGCAATGATTAAAATCTTTTCTTCTTTTACTAGGAATGGGCGATATTTAATCTTCTTTCCAGTTGATGGCAATTCCAACTCATATGTTGGTGTAGAAATTTTTGGTAAAGGCATAATATCCTATAGAATTTCAGTTGTGATTATTTATTGGGTATGTCTAGAATGATTTTAATTATAACTCTTCATAATTTGTTTCATATCTATCATAGTTCATAGTGACTGTAACCTGCAAAATTTCGGAAGGTCCATAAGATACTGGAGTAGCCGATAAAGATTTTGGAAAGGCATTTACAAATTTATAAGACAAATATCTATTCTTTTTAACTTTAAAGTCTCTCTCAAATTTAATTATTTCCATATAACTTTTGTAGTTTTTTGGATAATTAAATCTTCTATATAAATTTCCGCTTGTTGGTTTTACACCCGCAGCATTATTCTCTACTTCAGCAATTTCTCTTATAGCTGCTTCTGCTCCAGCAGCATCTCCAATTTGGAGTTTGTAGTCTTTTAAAAGAGTATCAAAAGGTTTTCCTCCTGAAACATAATTCATCCACTCTTCAAAAAATCTCAGAGTTCTATACTCCGAATCAACATAATAAGTAAAATCAATATCCGTATACAATCTAGTGTGTGCAAACTCTTGTGTAATCCCAACGTAATTATCTTTTACTTCTGATGTTGCGAAAGTAGAACCTGGCAAAGATGCAGAGGAACATAAAAGTGGTAATTGTATATCAGTCACTCCTTTAAGACCAGGTGGTGGAGAAACAATAGTCAAATAATTGTTACTTAGGGATAAATTTCCGATTTGAGAAAGAACTTCCGAATTCTGAATTCTACCATATCTTCTCAACAACCCTGTGTATAAAGATCTTTCAGTAGGTTTAGGTTCTGGTTCTTTAGGTAATTGGGGTTCTTCTGGTCCTATTTTACTTACACTTCTTTGTTCAAGTTCATACAGAGTTCTTTGTGCCCCAGTCAATCCCAATGGTCTATCGGCAGCCATCTAAATACCTTATACGAGTCTTACATTATTAAGTATTTAGATGTCATATAAGGGAAAATACCAACCTTCATATCCAAAAAAATACAAAGGTGATCCAACAAATATAATCTATCGTTCTCTCTGGGAGCGAAAATTTATGATCTATTGTGATACTAATGAAAGAATTTTAGAATGGGGAAGTGAAGAAATCATTGTTCCCTATCGTTCTCCCGTTGACAATCGCTACCACAGATACTTCCCAGATTTTTATATCAAGGTGAAGGATAAGAATGGTAAGATTAAAAAAATGATTATTGAGATTAAACCATATAAGCAGTGTATAGAACCCAAAGTCCAAAAAAGAAAGACTAAGGGTTATATCTATGAAGTTATGGAGTATGCCAAGAATCAGGCAAAATGGGGTGCTGCCAAAGAATGGTGTTTAGATCGTGGTTATGAGTTTAAGGTTCTTACAGAAAACGAACTCGGTATTAAGTAATGCCAAGAAAAACTCTAAAACAAAGAAGAAATCCAACAGATGATAATGACAATCGTGTGCGTGGAGTTGTTCGTGAGTTGAGTGGTGTAGAAGATTCTGATGATAAGATGGAAGCACTTGTCAGTGTTCTAAGTGAAAGTGGAGTGATTCCAAGTGCTGGTAAGTTTTATACTTTTTTCTATACTGCTAAAACCAATGGAATACAATATGATGAGTTTCCACTAGTCGCAGTGACAGATGTTTATTCTTGGGGATTTCGTGGTGAAAACTTCCACTGGCGTGGTGAAATGAGAAAGTATAATTATAATCAAGTCGTTGGTCAGTTATATGAAATCTATCCAGAAGAAATTTCTGATGTGGTAGAACTCAGTTTTGGTAAAGTTCGCTCTAAATAGTTAGAAAAAGGATAAATGGCGAAAGAAAAAACACAAATACTCAGATATCCTTATGAAGCGTTGACTGATATTACCGATTATTTTCAGATAAATCTTGTTAGTAGACAAACAAGAAAATCTGATTCATCTGGTTCTGGTGTGAGTTCACAAAGTTTTGAAGATCTAGGAAAATCAATTGACTTTAATAATAAATCAACATCTGACGTTTCCTTTGCAACTGGAACAAGTTCTTTAACAAATACTGTTGTTACCACAGATGGAATAATTATATTACCAATGCCTTCAAGTATTGTTGATACTAATCAGGTTAATTATTCTGATGACTCTTTGGATGCAATTACTGCTGCTGTTTCAGGATTTGCTGGTGGATTAATGACTACCCCAGTAATAGCAGACAATAAATTTGATGTTTCTGGTTATTTGAGGAAAGTAAAAGATAATGTGTCAAGTTCACTAGGAACTCTTTTTGATCCAAAGTCTGCCGATAATTTGGCAGATCTTAAAAGTTTAATAACGGCAAATCTAGCAGCACAGGCAGGATCTCTTGTTGGATTAAATAATTTATCGTTAAATCAAATTTTAGCAAGAACAACTGGAGAAATTGTAAATCCAAATATGGAGTTATTGTTCAATGGTCCAACAATTCGAAATTTTTCTTTCTCATTCAAATTAACTCCAAGAGAAAAAAAAGAAGCAGAACAAATAAAACTTATTATAAGATCTCTTAAAAAGCACATGTCTCCTAGAAATAATGAAGGTTTATTTCTATCTTCTCCACATGTATTTGAGTTGAGATACAAACAAGGTGTGAAAGACCACCAATATCTCCATAGATTTAAGAGATGTGCTCTTCAAAATATGAGTGTTAATTATACTGGCGAAAATGTTTATGCAACTTACGATGATGGGGCACCAGTTTCTACAATACTTTCACTATCATTCAAAGAACTTGAACCAATTTATGCAGAAGATTATGATAAACCGAATAATGGAGAAGCACCAGGAGGAGTAGGTTACTAAAATGGGTTATTTCAGAGAACTACCAGACTTACAATACCAGTCATTTCTTTCTGATAGTCTTTCCTCTCAGAGTTATTTGACTGTCAAAAACTTATTCAGAAGAAACAAACTTCGTGATGATCTGAGTGGTGTCTTTACTCTCTTCAACAAGTACGAGATTCCAGAGGGTTCCAGACCAGATCTCGTAGCAGAAGAGTTTTATGGTGATGCAGAACTTGATTGGGTCGTTCTGATGACTGCTGGCATTCTAAACGTAAGAGATGAGTGGCCATTATCCAATTATCATCTCTATAAGTATGCCGAAGAAAAACACGGCACGGCACTGAACGATGTTCATCACTATGAAACCAAAGAAGTAAAGGATTCAAGTGGCAGACTGATACTTCCAAAGGAAAAGGTTGTTGACTCCGACTTCAAACTTACCTATCTTGATGACGGTACAACTTATAGTAATGATAATGATTTCAGTGGAGACTTTACTTTAATATCAAGTCCAGTCAGAGGAGTATCAAACTGGGAGTATGAAGTCAGAGAGAACGATAAGAAGTCTTCTATCTATCTACTGAGAAGAGAATATCTGCAACAATTCCTGAACGATATGAGACAGATTATGCTTTATGATCGTTCTTCTCAGTACGTCACAGAAGACTTAGCAAGAACCGAGAACACCAGGGTCACTATCCCACAGTAGTTTTAGATTCTTATCAAATACCATTACATATCGGTGCTTGCGAGATCGATCTCTCCATTCCCCATCATATCCTTTAATACTACCTCGGGAATGTTTTGTTCCGTCTGCAAAATAAAAATCTTTCTTTGGTTCTGATAGACCACAGTACTTAAAATTGCAAGCCCGATAAATTGTGCCGTGATGATACTCGCTATCAGCGTATGAGATGATCGCTTTGACTTTTGTATCTTTTCTAAGTCTTTTAATCGCCTTTGAAACGAACCAAGAAGTGATATTATACTCTCGTTCCTGAGTATCGGGGTGGATACAGAGTCTTGAGAGTTCGAAGAGACCGTGTTGTTCATTTCTTTCTAGTCCAAAAGCACCTTTTGCAATTTCTGGAACAGGGAGACCAGTAAAGATACAAACTCCCTGAATACCTCCAATATTTAGAGGTGAAAAATCATTATTCTTGTATAGACCGTAATTATAACCAGATTTAAAACCTTTTGAGATGTCTTTCAAATAGTGAAACCGCAGAAGTAACTCTGCGGCTTCGGATTTGCTTACACGGTCTATTGTGTAATCAGATTTCATCGACCAAACTTGCGGTCCATACGAAGTTTAATATAATACATGCCGATGATCCAGAGGGAGAACAGTGCTCCCTCAGCATAGGACATAGTGTTCCATGCATGAACTGCTTCTCCCATATCAGTCCTCTGCCAGTTTGGCGAAGTAGGACATTGCATCATCTTCATCTTCATCAGAAGAGGAACTAGAAGAAAGACTGCTCAGTTCATTACGCATGGTTTGAGGAACTTCAGGAGCAGACTCACCACGACGCTCACGATCCCAGGACTCTTCCATCTCTACGGTTTCCTGATCTTGCATCTTGGGCACACCACGGACACCCAGAACATAATCAAGACGCTTCTTCAGAGCATCATAGTCCTTGAACTGATCTGCGGCAACCAGTTCGGCAAGGGAATATTCCTTCTTCCAGATTGCCTCCATGGCATCATCATCGTCCAGGAGAGCATCAGGACGTGCAAATTCACTGGAGTCATAGTTGCGATAACCAGCAACGTTCTTTGCCTTCAGTTTGAAGTTAGCACCACCCCAGAAGTCAAAGGGATCGATTGCTTCCTCATCTTCAAACTCAGGTTGCATTGCAGCAGTGAGTTTGTCGAAGATCTTCTTACCAAACTTGTAAAGCATGACTTTACCCTCATTCTGAGGATTGGCAGGATCCTTGACCACATAGACGTTAGCAATGTAGGTCAGTTTACGCTTCTGCTTACGTGCCTGTTCCTTACCAGCATCGGTGCCGTTGTTCCACAGCATCGTGTTGTACTCGGACACAGGATCCTTCTGACCAAGAGTAGTCAGGGAGTTCTCAATATACCAACCACCAGGACCTTGGAAGGCGTGACTGTAGAGTTTCACGAAAGGAAGGTCCTCACCTTCAGGAGCAGGAAGGAAACGGATAACGGCATAACCGTTGCCGCTCTTATCACATTCCAGTTTCCAGAGACGGTCATCACCATTAGAACCGCCATTGTTATTCATTTTTTCGACTTCCTTGACCAGTTTTGCGGTCAGGTTGCCAAGCTTAGATTGCTTTTTAAGGTCGGAAAACGACATTCGGATTACCTCGGATTAATTGGATTCGGGGGATTTACTCGGATAGTATAGCAAGGATGCCCTCAGTCGTCAAGATAGTCTGTGAGGGATTCAATTGTCTGTTTCATACTGTCGAATAAAACTTGCATATCGGTATTTGCTGGGAAACCCATCATAACTACCGATTTGCGTAGGTTCTCTTTCATCTCAACCGCTTGTGGGTCGTCTGAAAGGGACAACCTAGTATACATGATTCTTTGCTTTTCTAGCAAGACTTTCAACTTTTCAACATGTTCCAATCTCGTCTCACGATCCATCGTGTGGAAAGTGAGAATACTTCCATAGATTTCTTCTTGAAGATCGTTAATTTCTTCAAGTTCTTCTTGAATAATGTCAGATTTAAAAAATTCACTCATTGATAATAGACCGTAAGATTTTTTTATATTGGAACATATCAATATTTAGAAACGGAGAATACTTCTTTAATTTCAAACTGACGGTTTCCCACACTGGATCAGTCAACTTTTTATCAAAGTTTTTTGAGAAATGGAATACTTTGTCGAAGATTGTTAAAGTTTCTAGCGATACGCTCCCGCTTAGATACTTTTTGAGTATCAGAGGGTGACCTTTGGTACAGTTGAACAAAGTCTCTAACTCGTTCTCCGATAACAATTCGTTGCTTTGCTCTTTGAATAAGTACGTCAAACTCTGTTGGCGTTTCATCCAATCGGCGTAATTTCTTTCGCCAGAATTGATAATTTCTCCAATCCATAGGTTTTGCGGGTTGTCGGTGGCAGTGAAATTAGATACTAAAAAATCTACGACTTCTTTATCAGAGTACTTGCGGGAAGTTTTTTCGAACCAGTACTTATCCTTTCGTTTGTTGAAAGAAGTTATACTGGCACGTGTCTTCGCGCCATACTTGAAGAAGTCGTATTTTGGGTTTGTGAAATGATTTTTTAGTGAGAGATAATGTTGATAAGTTTCAAAAGGACTCACGATCATAGAGGCAGTTTTGCCCTAGAAGTTCGCTTCATGAAGTTGAGGCGAGTTGCATCCCACTTCAGTCGCTCCTTCAGGGGTTTAGAAATCAGTTTCACCACTGATTCTACCTCAAGATTATTGATTTCGCAATAGTGACAGATGGCATCAATATAGTTGACATTTTCTTCTGCCACAATTTTCTCGATCTCCAGAGCAAATCTGGATGGTGTTAAGAATTTGTTTTCTATTGCTTGTTCTAGTTCTTTATTCTGTTCCATAGAGTTCCAGTTTATCTCTAACAAACTTTCCAATGTATTTGGTGAGTAGTTTGATGTACTTTGATTTGTCTCGTTCTTCATAAACGACGCATTCTCCATTTTCACATGCCATGATGATTACAAGTTTTTTGACTGAAATACCAGTCAGTTCGTACAGCATACAACCATATGCCATGCACTGTACAAAATAGTGGTCGATCCACTCTCGTGGTTTTGGTTTTTTAGAAGTCTTAAAGTCGATTATTGCTAGTTCGCCATCATATTCAGCAATACAATCAACGGTTCCAGCAATGCCTAGTTGCTTACTATATAGGGAACCTTCAAGTGCGTATATATTATTTATACGATTTAAGTCTGTTTTTGAGATTTTGAATAAGAAATCGGAAATGGGTTGTACTTTTGGGAGTTCTTCATTCTTCAAATGATGCTCCACAAGAGTGTGCATATCCGTACCACGACTTGTTGCTTTCTTCGTGATACGGTCTGCTTCCTCATTACCAACTTTCTTTCTCCAATTGATAAAGATCTCCTTATTAAAATGACTGGTCACCGAAGTAATGGAGACCAGTCGGAGAAGTTCTTCTTCATCTGGAACGGAGTAATATCTTACTCCATCAATAGTCTCCCTCTCAAGTTGAGGGAGCTCAATATCAACGTGTTTGAACATTAAAAACCTGCTTCTCGTTTAGCAATAATGTATTCTTTGACCAGTCCAGAACGGACAATATCATCAACTTCAAACTCAATCATATCAAAAGATTGCATTTTACGCAAGACATTCATAAAGTCTACGATACCATTGCGCTCGTTCGTCTTTTGTAAATCGGACTGAACAGCATCTCCACAGAAACAAATTTTGGTATTCTCACCAACACGAGTGATAATACTATCAAGTTCGTGGAAGTTGAGGTTCTGAAATTCATCAACAATCACAATCGCATTATCAAGTGTGGTGCCACGAAGGAAAGAAGTGCTCCAGAACTTGATGGTTTCTTGTGATTTCAGATTACCATAGAGCATCTCAAAGTCAGCATCAGAAGGCATCTGGAACATATACTTTACCATATTCTTATAAGGAATTTGGTAGATGTCTGCCTTATCTTCATGCGAACCAGGAAGAAAACCAATCTCTCTGGTTGCTACAAGAGAGCGTACAAGGTAGATACGCTCATATGGGGTATATTCACTTAAAACATCTCTAAGGGCATTGTAGAGCGTTATAAACGTCTTCCCTGTTCCTGCACATCCATAGGCAACTAAATGTTTTCCTTCTTTATATGAATCAAAAAGTTTTTTTTGATTTTCTGTGAGTGGATCAATTTCCACCAAATATTCAGAACTCAGAGGTTTTTTCCTCTTCATCTGCTTTGCCGTGAGTCCAACCCCAATGGGTTGTTCTGCAGATGCTCTTTTTCTTCTGGGCATGTTAGATCTTTAAGTTTTTTGCGCCTGGTGCTTTAGATGCTTTTGCAAGCACTTCATTCCATCCTGGATTTTTTGCAATCAGTTTGTCTCTCCATTCACCAACGTCAGTAGCCATCGGTGCGGTGGATGGATCGGACCAATCGCGTGTCCAGTCTGGATTATCTTCTAACCACTGATTCCAGTCGTGAATACTCATCACAACTTCTTTTTGCTCACCAGTGGTTTTATTCACTACGGGATATGTTGCCATTGTTAGAAAATCAAGATAAAGATATTTAGACCCATTCCAGTGCTTCTGCCACTGTAGGGAATTGTTCGGAAAACACCTTCTTGCATTCATTAGCAATGTCCATGTGCTCCTTCTGAGTGCCGTTTGCAGACCTCAGAGTGATGTAATGGATCCACGAACGACAGGAACCAGACATATAGAGTCGGGTAGGAGTTGCCAGAGGAAGCACAAAACGAGCACACTCCTTTGCGATTCCTTCATCAAGCATGGTTTGATACAATGCCATTGCATCCTTGAAGTGATTCTCCATCAATGCTTCATACTTCTTCCGAGTTTCTTCAGAAATATCATCAATAGAGTTCTGACGATTCTTGGTGTCTTGCCGACGAAGTTCAGGGAGGGGGATCGTCTCCGCGAGTAGGGAACTATCAGCATAGCGTTGCGAAAATTCTTGATATGTGAAGGACCTATGCCGGAGCACTTGAGCTGCAAGACCACGAGTAGTCTCAATCTCCAGAGTCATGAAACTCTGTTCAAACACAGACCAATGATTGTGCTTAATACAATAACCCAACAACTTAGCATAGTTGGGGTTTTCCTGATTATTAGGGTTACTCACACGAGCAACATATGCCATTGTCTTCTCCGCATCAGGAGTGACACTTACCAATTTTACACTCATTTTTGTTCCTCGTTAGTCTGGGTATCCATCGTCATCTTCAAAGATCTCGTCATAATCATGTAGTGTTGAATCCTGATACTTCAAGTAACTTTCAGTATCAGAATAGATTTCTGCTTTGAGAGAATCAACCAACAGTTCAAGATTACGGACAATCAGTTTTAGTTTTTCTTTGTCCATAGAATAGATTTCTCTCTATCCATTTTACACAAAAAAAGAGGGTTCGTCAAGAACCCTCTGAATCTTATTTACTTAGCAACTTGACCTCTGCATAGATTAGAAGAAAAAATGCGGCGGAAAAGGCAGTGAATGATCCTACCAGTGTTCCAATCATTTTGTCTTCTCTCTGAAAAGGTTTTTCTCGAACTTGATTCCACGATAGATCTCGCTGAACCACTGCTCTTGTTGCAGTTGCTTCAGTGCCTCACGACGCTGTTCGGTGTCGTAAGATTGTCCACGGTAAACGACTTTAGACATAGTTCTACTCCAAAGAAATGAGATGGTTAATCCCGTTCCTTCGGGCGGCGTTTGCGTCCTCTATGAGGATGAACGATCCGTTCCGCGTCGTCCTACTTGCGTCCTATTCTTCTACCTCAAAACATGAGGGATCTGTCCATTTAGAATAACTTTGAATAAAGTCTATTTTCTGTGGGAGAGAAAGAGACTTAGTATCCAACGTTCTTTCTACCAACCAATCAAACTGCTCACAAGTAAGAAGTAATGATGGTTCTGGGGAGGACAGTGCCAGCAATAGAGGTAAAATCATAGGATGAACGTAAGGGTATTATACCCTCGATACTGTATATAGTCAAGAAGTTTTGTAACTTGTGATACAAAACCCTACAGACCCAAAATTTTGCCGGAGTTTTTTCCGACGATTCCGGGAAACAAAAGTCAATTTTCGTTTAGCTTCTTGATTTCAAACAAAGATGACTTCTGATATTTTTTTATCTTCTTATACTCCTTGATGATCTTATCGACCTCTTTGTTAGGAATTTTTACTGTAAGATCGTCATTATCATCTGCAGAAACGAATCCAAGACCAGACTTCCTCTCTTGCTCTTTCATATCAACAAATTCATTAATGTTTTCTTGAATTTCATTACGAATTAATTGATTTATTTGCTCTCTAAGAATTTCTTCGTTCATTTCTTTTTCTTCTTTTCGTTTGGTACGTAACCCCACATCTTAGGACTGACTGTTCCCTCAGTCCACTTCATTCCCCTAAAATCACGATACTTATCCCAGTACTGATCAAAGATATCTGATTGAAGACCCTGAACAATATCATATTTTTGTTCTCCATTGTCTCCATAGGTCACAAGATAAGAATCTCGTGGAAGACTCTTATCATTGGCAGCAGAAGGATCACAATTTGGAGCAATAATATTAATTCCCTTTCCCATATTAGGAACGACCTCCCCAATTAATCTGAGGGAATGCTTGAGCGACAACATCTTGAGTGATTTTGTACTTGTCACTCAACCTCTTATCCTTCACAAGACAAACAATTTCTGCCTCAAGAGGATGAAGACCCTCTAGGAGATTGATGAACATTGTTTCACGACGAATGGCATTGATACCATTATTTCCGCCCTTGATGAAGTGATAGAAGTTCTTACATTCTCTACGAAGAGTTGTCTTTCCATCAGTATCAGATGCTCCTAGAGAAAAAGAACCCATCTCATACATTCTACGAACTTCTTGCGTAATCTTAGTAGAAAGGGTTCCACTAGAAGTTGTCTGCTCAGCATATCCAGAGTAAGGAACTGCTCCTTCTGGTAGTGCGGAAATGACAGATTCGTCAAAGTTCCAGATTAAAAGCATCCGAAGAGCTGGGTGATTGTACTTTTGAAGTACTTCTACCTTTTTTGCTTTTGATCTTTGCTTCGAAACAAGATCAAGAATCTCAAAAATAAGAGGGTTATTTGGAAGATCTAGACTTTGAGTTGTCGTTTTTGCTTTACTCGTCGTCTTCTTCGTCGTTGATTTCGTAGTCATGATAGTTGTCAAAGTTAAATGCGATCACCTCATCTGGTATCAAGTTTCCTTGATTGTCAAACATTTCGGGGTGAGGTCTTGGTACTTCCCGATAGTTCATCATATATTCTCTGGCAGTCCATCCAATCACAAGTCCCACTACAAGAAATAAAATAGTCAGAAACGAACCAAAAACTAGACTAACTGCTAACATTTTTCTTTCTCCGGGAAATTGTCTTTCTTTTCCTTGACTTGAAGGAAAACTCGAAATAAATGGTGACTTCCCGATTCAGAAAGCAAACCATCTTTTCGAAGATGATATGAAATGGGTAGGTTTGCTCTCTTTTACCTCCATTAAGTAGAAACTCAACGCCACGGTTTCTGTGGACTTCTGATTTATTTATGTTAGGACTTGATGACTTGTTGCTCTTTGAGGAATTTGATTGTGTCAACAGAACCTCCCAATTTTTTACTGTCACATACTACCTGTGGGAAAGTAGATCCCTTCCCAAACTCAGCATAAAACTCTTCTTTGGTAAAATGCTCACCAAGATTATAGACCACATAGTTGCTACCTGTCAATTCCAATACCTGTTTGACTTTGTAGCAATATGGGCAATTGTCTTTTGAATATACGGCAAAATTCATAATTTTTTCTTTTAATATTCATAATACTTGTTTTTTGTTGTATTGTCAATACAACTTTATTTCTCTGTAATTTGAATTGGTGATTTCATTTATTTCTTTTTTAATTCTTGCTCTTTCATCATTTGTTTTATAAACTTCTCTCGCAAGAGAAATAAATTCATCATCAAATTCTTTCAATTTTTCTTTTTCTCTAATTTTATCTTCCACTCTCCACAATTTTTTATTTATTTTTTTCAATTTAACTTCATGATCAAGAATGTATTGTGTGAGTGTCATTTTGATTTGATTCAAGTGCTCCAATTCTTTCTGGACATATTCATTATCAGTGTACATCAGTTTTATTTCAAGAATTGTAATTTTATCAATCAATTCCCCAACTGATATTGGGACTGTAATAATCATAAGGTCAATAGGCTACACATCTAAAGGCACGAACACGGTAAGTATTTGTTTTATTCACATAATTACTGGATCCATTTTGATAGTTAACTGACCAAGCAGTTGTGTCATTACATTCAGTTCTACTCCAATAATTATGAGAAGAATAAGAATCCCAATGAGATTTGCATTCATATCCAGGATTCTCAAGTTCTAATTTTGTCGGAACAAACCAGTCACGACAGGCAGCATTTGACTCTGCAGATCTTACAGCATCATCTATATTATCCCAGGTTGTTGACACCTCAGTAGATGCTGGTGCAACAATCCAGGCAATACCACCATTACGACATACTAAATTTCCAGAACTCTCGATAGTGTCACCTAATGACGCCCTTTGAACTAGAGTACGTTCAAATCTTTGGTGTGCTTCAAATGTTCGTCCAAATATGATTCCCATTATGGAAAAATTAATTTAATCCTCATGCTATTTATAATTCATGTTCAAAGGAGATTTATTGGTTTTGCTTAATGGTCGTTCCTTTTTATTTTCCCCCTCAATATTAAATATAATTTCTTTGTATGCTTTTTCAATTTCATCCTGTGTAAATTCAATCCTTGGCTCATTTAACCTAGAGGATAAATGAGAATGAAATGCAGAAATTCTCATTGCTTCGGGATAGAATTTTTCGTCCCTCTCAATAATATGAAAATTATCATATGTGATATTGATAGGATGAGTTCCAGCAACAACAACTGATGCCTTTTTATCAAAACATTTTCTGATATGCTGTCCGCAACTATCACATCCAATGAAATAATCAACGGCATCTATTATCGCACACCATTCTCTCAAATTTGGATCAGGATCTGGTTTGTATGTTTTTTTATTATGAAAATCTTTTGCTCCCATAAAAATTACATTATAATCTTTTGTTAGATTATCAATAAAATAATCTAACATATTATTTGGAATAGATCTAAGACTATCATCAAACACTCCAGAGTCATGTGGTAACGCAGTAGATCCATATGGTTGAATTAAAATAGTTTTCTCCTTTTTGTGTTGCTCCTTTGCCTCTTGGATGATTTCAAATGCCTTTCTTTTTTCTGCCAAAGAAAGGCGAAGTTGCATTGGTGGTAGATCATCATGTTCAGACGCTTCATTAATACAGATATCAAATGCTTCTCTCAAAGAGATTTCATTTCTATAATATGCAGGAATGCGATAAGGTTCTGGAGAGATTACCTTATCTGCCTTCCAGAATAGATCAAAAGATCCTTTTGAGTCTGGATTAAAAGTTCTCTCCTGAAGTTCAGAGAATCCCCAGGTAATGTAATCCCACCCAAGAATCATAATATACCACTCTTCATCTGGATGATTCTTATGATATTTAAGTAGTGCTGGAAGAGCAGTAATAATTCTACCAAATCCACCATCAAGAGTTATAATTGTAGTCATTATGAATAAGAAATTTTGTTTGAAGGTGTAATTGGCGAAATTATATAATTGTTTAATACCAAATAGTCAATGTCAAGATTGATAAATGCTTCAATAGCATCC
>Ga0255782_10001572_pt1 | contig 19492 bp, 10 predicted proteins | sample 101ome_26_FD_179980 | JGI IMG/M metagenome (GOLD analysis project Ga0255782, IMG submission 179980) | Coastal salt marsh microbial communities from the Groves Creek Marsh, Skidaway Island, Georgia - 101408AT metaG (version 2) | ecosystem: Environmental > Aquatic > Marine > Intertidal zone >...
TGAACGATAAATGATATATTCCTTCGCAACATCATTAAGACCATTGTCCATTAATTTATTCTCAACCATGTCGTGAATATCATCAACATGTGGAACATTATCTTTATTATTTCTAAATAAAGCTTTCGTAGAGATTCTTGCAATTCTTTCTGCAGTCTCCTCATCGACTTTATCTATACTACTCATAGCATTTAGGATTGCCCTTTCAATTTTTTCGGTTTGAAATGGGACTTTATCTCCGCTTCTTTTAATGACATAACGAATGTCTTTGCTTACCTGACTTACTAAACTTTCCATAATATATTCTTTGTATTTTATTAAGTATTTGGAGTTTCCCTTTGTTTACGTTTCTCCAACAATTCTTTGATACGTTCTTTGTTTCTTTCTTCTTTTTGTTCTTCCATACCTAAGAAAGTAACACTTGATTCTGTATCGATTTCCATCATCTCGTTATCGAACTTACAATTTTCAAAAACAATTCCATCCTTACCAATTCTAGATTTGGTAATAGCAATTGTTGCCAAGTTCATCTCTTTCTGTTGAAGGGACTTCGCCACAGAAATAATAACGTGTCCGACCTGTGCTTTTTTGATGGAACCTCCCATTTGGTCGGTCGTAACCACCTCTGATGAAATAGAGGAACGGTTACCTTGTGTTGCGGTCCATCCTACGATGTCTAACTCGTGACACATAGATTCAAAACCTCTCATAACAGACCCCTCACTCTTCCACTCGTCACCTAAGTTGCGGTCAGGGACGATACAATCAATATAATCTAAAACTACCATATCTATCTTTGTACCTTCAGCCATCATCTTACGAATCTGATTTTTAATCTGACTCATAGTTAATTGGTCTGACGGTAATTTTTTTAAGATAAGTCTATTAGAAGCGTTTTCTTTAATTTGTCTTACTTTATCCAAAACATCTTCTTTATGTAATGACAAATTGTCAGGGGCAATTTTAGTCCACATTGTGAAGTGTTTTCTTTGAATAATTTTAGGATTATCCTCGAAGAATATCTGTAAGACGTTATAACCTAAGTTAAATGCATTGTTTGAAATCTTACTTAAGACGGTGGTTTTACCAACTCCTGTAGGAGCCAAAATCACACCAATCTCACCTTTTGCCAATCCTCCCTTAAGAAGGTTGTCTATACCAGTAATTCCCATCGGAATTGGGTGACGGAAATCATCATCCAATACCTCATCCAAATTAAAGAATACATCTGCAGTTCCTGTGTCAATTTCACCTACCTGTAAAGCTTCCCTTACCATCTCTTCCAAGTGGTCGTAAGACTCAAAATCACCTTTATCGATAATCTTTTGTGCTTTACTCATCACCTTCTGTAATTCCTGTTGTTTACAGAACTTTAAAGACTTTTCTTGAACGTATTGATAACCCTCAATAGAAGCGTCTTTTACTTGCCCAATCATATCCAGGACCATTTTTTGGGCCATTGGAGATGATACTTCTGACTTTGTGATTTGTTCTAAGGTTGAAAATGACGGAGTATGTTCGTACTTCTGATAATACTCCTTAGTCATCTGCATGATTAGCTTAAAATATTGATTGTCAAAGTACTTTGGTTCGAGAACGTCTACAATAGAATTTGCAAAATCCTTGTATAGGATAATGTTGTTAAGAAGTTGTAGTTGAAATGTGTTTCCGAGGTATCCAAAATTCTTTTCTTTTGACATAATTTATTGAGCTTTAATCTTTGTGTGTAGAATATAAATATGGTTAAATTAACTGATAGTTCATGTAAGTGTGAGATAATTCTTCAGATGAAAAAATGTCAGTCAGGTCACGAAGCAACTTTTTTAGGTGTGGGCGTACGTCCACGGTGTATCTTGTCTTCGGAGGGTAAACTTTCGCATCCCAAATTCTATGACAAATTGTCTCATCTCCAATCCTAACATAGATGTTAAAATGCTCTGGACCTTCAGTATTTGACGTGTCCAAAATGTCAGGATTTGCCATGATTTGTTCTGCGTTCTCACTCATGTAATCTAACGCCTTTCTCTTCAAATCATTTTGAATTTTTTCCGAAACAGATTTTACCAAATTGTGTAAATCCATACTCGCCCTTGCTTTAGGGTTGTAACCTCTGACATTGAAGTATCTCTGTACTACAATGTTTTCGTTAAGTGTTAACAAAAATTCTAGTTTTGTAATGTCACTCTTTTCTTTCATAATTTTCTTTTTTTGTTTTTAAATCTTCTTTTTTCTTTACGTGTTAATTTCATAAAGGGTGTTAAAAATTCTACCCAAGCATTGTCATGTTTAGGTAAGTACTTAAAAATTCCATCACTCATCATCATCCTCATTAGGTTCTTATATCCTCTACCGTCAGGGTCTAAGTTTTCTGTGTGGTAAAGTTCAATAGTCTCCTTTGACTCTTCTGTTAGCAATGGTTGTGACAAATCTACGAGTTTTTTGTTAATAACAAAAAATTCTTCACCATAAACCCCTTTTCTTGTTTTACCAGATAAAAGGTTTTGTAGTGCTCGATTATCTTTGTCGGTTTTGTGTAATTCCTCAGCACGTTGTTTAATATCATCAACTGTGACCGTATTGTCAACTATCTCAGGAAATAACTTAACAAAAGTCTTTTCCCCCATATACTGAATACCATCAATATTATCAGATTTATCACCTGATATAATTTTGAATGTTGATATATTCTGATGTGGGATTGAGATTTCTTTTAGAGGTACCATATCTCCGTTTTTAAGGGTTATCTTCTTCATGGGTTGGTACACCTCTACTTTATCCGAGATAAGTTGTGTAAGGTCTTTATCTGAAGAAAAAATAGTTTTGTATTCATCTTCTGATATTTGACAATAATAGGCAATTAAATCATCACTTTCGGTATCATCTATACAAATTTGACGCACAAACATTTCCTCCAAATAAGTCTTCACTCGTTGGACTTGCCATTCGAATGATTCTCTTTTAGATTCGTTTAAAGTTTGTTTTCTGTTTTGTTTGTAGTCAGGAAAAATAAGTCGTCTTTGGGAGGAGTTGTTTTCTCCATCCCAAAAGACGATTACTTTATCATAGTTTTGTTCAGATAAGAACCTTCTGATTGTATTGACAAAATGATAGATACCTCCAATATGTCTTCCTTCGTGGTAGAATTCTCTAACACCGTGAAAACCTATTTTGAATAAATTATTTCCGTCAACTAATAATGTTTTAACCACTTTTATCGTGTTAAAAGGTTACACTTCTTTTTCTTCTTCCAATTTGAAGTCACCATCAGTACCGATGACCTCTTTCCAATATTCCGATTGTTCACTCTTATAAGCTTCAATCGATTTCTTTTCTTCAGTAGATTCTTTACCCGCCAAAAATCCGTGAGGAGTTACAATGATTTTACCATCTTCATAACCCAAACCATTAATATGGTTTTTCATAACAGATATCTTTGTACGTGTTGCGAATTTTACTTTTCTCTTGTCTTTGACTGCGGTGATTTTGTTTGTCCCTGCATTTTTCTGATTACCAAATAAAAATACCAAAGATGAGTTTAACCAAATTGACTCACCACCTTTAGCTTTAATCTTTGGTTGACCGAATGGATTGTCGGGAAGTTCAACCCACGGTTGGTTAACAATAACCAATGTGTTTTCGTATTTTGAGTCCGCTTTACGAGAACCTGAAATACGTTGATTGATACCCATACCAATTTTATCAGCCAATGTTGCTGCGTTGTGTTGTTTACCACCTTTACCATCAAAAGTCATTTTACAAGGAACTGAACCTACAGAATCCCACAAGAATAACAGTGAATAATCTAATTCACCTTTTGATTGTGCATCTAATAAGTCATTAATGTAATCTGTGATTTGTTCAATGTAATCAAAATTGTTATTGAAAATAAAGAATCCATCCCAATCCAATTCACCCGTTTCTTCGTCAACGACTTCTTCACACTCAAAACCCATAAGTTGTGCGTGTTCAAAAGACCATTTTTGTTCAGTGATGATAAACACAGGAAGGATACCCTTCTTTTGTGCGTCAACCGCAGTTTTAACTAAAGCAGTTGTCTTACCTGTATCACTGTGACCTAAGAACATATTCAAGTGACCAATAGCAGGGCCAGGAACACCAACAGCATCCAAGAATTGTTCCCCTAAGTCAAAAAACCTTTGGGGTTTGTATTTTGCAGAAGTAGAGAACTTCTTCTTAATACTACTAAAATCTTTTTTCTTTATTGCCATATTTCTTTAAATTAAAAAGATGATGCGGGTATATACCCGCATCATCGTATTAGTGTTTCTTAGAATGGTAGGTCGTCATCAACTTCCATCTCAGATTGTGGGTCAACAGTTTCTTCTGATACTGTATTAGTTGAACCACCGATAGACATTTCTGACTCCTCACCGTATACGTACTTTTTCAACTCACTATCCCAAACAGGTGTTTCACCTCTTGCGATTGCCTCCAAATACTCAACAGGTTTTTGAGCGTATACGTCTTGCCATGTCAACTCATCTTCCATCCATTCTTTCATTTGGTCTGAATCTTCGTGAATTGCACAAGGGTCGTCATACATAACTGTTTGAACTACTGTGTATTCGATACCTTTTGGTGTTTTAGCTTTTGAAAGTTCAATAATTAAATCTCTACCTTCATTAGCATCTGTAACATCACCCTTCGCTTTCCAAATTGGAATGATTTTGTCCAAAATACCTTCTTGTTTGTAGTTGTCCTTGAATCTCCAAAACTTAGGTCCGTGGTCTTCATTCTCACGGTCAATAAGTTTTACGATGTAGAACTTACGTGGACGGTACTGACGAGCCAATTCTTTGTCTGACTCTTTACCTGTAGACATTAATTCTTCGTAAACCTCAGTAAGTGGTGAACGCTCACCATCATTCTTACCTGGGTCATACAATTTAGTCCACTTACCATCGATTTGTACCTCGTGGTACCATACTTCTTTGAATGGTGAAGAACCGTCAGGAGTTGGTAGGATACGAACTCTCTTTTGTCCTGATTTAGTACCTTTAGGTAGGTACGTTGTGAAGTAACGTTTTAGTCTGTCTTCTTGAGACATTGACTGGTTTCCGTTGTTTGTCTTTGCAGTATTTTTCTCATACTGAGCAAGGACTGCGTCTAATGCATTTGCCATGTTTTTCTCTTTTTACTCTTTTAAAAATTTATTCTTATTACTCTCTTTTAAATATAACACATTAGTCTATTTAGTCAAATGGTTATAAAATAAAAAAGACCACAAAGTGTGGTCTTATTATAGTATAGGATTTTCTTTTTGTCAATTACATTTGGTCATCTTCAAACGGAGCATCGAAAGATTTTTTGATGTCACCATCTGAATAGTTTTCAACCTCATCAGAAGTTAATACATATTCATTTTTACCGCTTCTTTCCATTTCCTCACCTTTATCCATAAAGAAATCTGTTAGTTTCTGATTGTAAGGATAACTATCTAAACTTCTCAGTTGTAATTTTTCTTCAGGTGATTTTTGACGGTACTTCTCAACTTTGTTTTCTAAGTCGTTAATCTTTTGTAAAATTTGGTCCATGTCAGATAGTTTACTTGTTAAATCTTCTAACCTATCCATCATAGTCTCCATATATTCTTCTTGTTTTTCAGACATATCTTTCTGAGTTGTAACCAAATCAGTAATATCTAATTCTTCAGTACCACCTTCTTCAGTGTCACTTACTTCAACTTCTTCAGAACCTGGTTCATCAACAACCTCAACATCTGGGTCAGATTCAACATCTACAGGTTCAGACTCACCACCTAAATCAGTCTCAGGTTCTGCCGCTAAATCAGCTTCAGGTTCAACTGCTGGGTCTACTGGTTCTTCTTGTTCTGAAAGATAACCGTTAATTTTTCTGTATCTTTCAATTTCACTTAATATTTTTTTATCTATTGACATAACTATATTTTTTTAACCGTTTAGAAGAGTTTTCACACCTTGTGGAGTTTCAACCTTCAACGTTCTGTTTAATTGCATTGTGTTGTCCACTCTTTCAATAAGGCCGTCTCTCATTCTAACAGTATAACAGTCACCTGTGTCCAAATCACAAACTTCTTTGTAACCGTTACCCGCATCTTTTTCAGTAATTCTAGTGTCTTTTGACAAATACTGGTCTAATAATGATTTTGTATCCATAACGTTTTTATTAATAAATATATGTTAATTAGTGTTTTTCTTGATTTTAGTTGTTATCCCAAGCTTTTATCTTTCTCTTAAATACGTCATACCCCTTATCAAAGGTTTTTTTCGATTCAGTATTAGTCTCTTTTTCAGAGTTAATAGTTGCAATTATTGAGTCATCAATATTACTACCCGCATTTAATTGTTTGTCTAATTTTGTAAACCTCAATGTGTAATACCATAAGTAAGTATACGTTAATGCTAAGTCTCCGTTGATATTAGTATTATCCAAAAATGCTTGTATTATTGGGTCATACTGAGAACATACCTCTTTCATAAAGTTGATTGATTCATTAAGGTCTTTAAAGGATATGTATGGCTCATCAAAATCTCCATCTTTTATACATGTTTGATTGTCAAATTTAATAGTCCACTTATCATTTTCCTTAGCATTTTTTAAATTAAAGTAATTGTTGTTAAACGCCACTAATTTTTGACCTACACCTGTTTCAACGAAACCTGCACCAAAAATATATTTTTTAACGTTTTCACTTAAACTTAAATTATCAATCGCAGTTTTAAATGTTGAACTGTTAACATTTGTCTTATTTAATGAAACATAAGGTTTGTCAATTTTTTGTTGTGCAATACATTTATCCTCAGTACCCTGTCTTTTGTTATCTGTTGACGTTCTACTGTTTTTAAGATTTTCACTTCTTTTTACTTCACTTTCACTTAATACACTGTTAGTAGACGCCAATCTTCTAATATCATTCAAATAGTTTTGTACTAAATCTACGTTGATACTCGAAATTAAACCATCTGGCATTTGTAAAGAATATTTAGTCGCCCTAACTCCTTCAAAAGTAGTAACAAAGTCTCTACTTGTTATGTCATGAGAAACACTTGTAATAAGATATGGTCCATAGAACATCGGCACATATCTAAGGTTAAAGTACATTGTTGGTTGTATCATAGCATTACCCATAGAAACAACAGTACAGTTGTAACTTCCATTTTTATAGAAGTTATATAAATTGGCAGTTTGTTGAGCAACCTTCTGACCATCAGCCATCTGACCCATATTTGCTAAGATTTGGAAGGTAGGTGCGATATTTTTTCTTTGTGACATATCAATCGAAATAGATTTAAATATATTTTGATTTCTCGTACCAAAGTCTACATTAAATGCCACTACTTTGTTTCTATCTGAGAAATTATCAACACCATCTTCTGAAGCTCTGACCGCAGATAACGCTGGTTGTGTGATGTCAAAAGAGTCATCGTTATATAGGAAGTTTTCGTTCTGTGGTGAGGTATTAATTGTTTCAGAAACTTTACCCACATAAATTGCCAAGAACTTTGGTTCTGAGCCGTGTGTATCTACTTCTAAGAACGTACCAAACGCATTATTTGCAATATCAGAAAAAGACGGGTCAGGCATTCCTTGTTTAACCCTTTCATTTCTACCATAGAAATTGGCATATGTCGGCGTCGGCATAAAGATAAAGTTATTATCTTCTAATATTTCACCTATTAAAGATAACACACTCTCAAAAGAACTACTACCTTTTAAGAACCCTCTTAAGTTTTCAATATTAATAATGATATCGTCACCCACAGGTCTGTTTGCCTTATCCAAAAATAAAAATTCTTCAAATAAAGTTTTAGTTTTAATATTTTGACCTGATACCCACCTATCATTAAAATTCTTAAAGGTTGTCCACAACTCGTTTTTGTTAACATCACCATCCAACTTCGATATTCTTATTTGTTTTCTGTTTTCATCAACAGAAGGTAGTCTTCTATTGAGGTTTGTGAAAATCTGATTTAACATATTCAATTGAGTTGTTTGATTACTCAACATGAAGTTTTCAAAGTCTTGAAGGAATTCTCCTCTAGTTAAGTCTTTATTGTTGTATTTTTTAGTCGCGTATATTTTTATAAGTCTATTTAAATCAATAACATTTGATTCGGTAAATTCTACATCTAAATCATAAAAGAAGTCAGTTATATACGAACCATTATCACTATACACCATATTTGGTTCAACATATTCTCCAACATATTCATACAACGCGTTCCATGCGTCAGGGAAATTAGCTTTACTAGTCGCTAATGTTGTGGCGTTTGATGAGGTAGGTACTGAACCTTCTACGTAATTACCAAAATCAATTTTATCAACAGGAACCAACGATTCATTACTCGAAAAGGAATCAAACACTCTTCGGTTGAAGTCACCAGGATTACCTATCTTTAAGACAATATCCTTTTGATTAATCTTTTCAAAACCTTTATTAACAAAATTTATCATTTGTTGTTCTGCAATAGATTTTACTAAATTGTTTGCATTAACAACATTTGTAGGTTTTTTAACAAATAATAACGACTTCATTACTTTTTCAATATTATCATTATACGATATATTAAACGTACCTAAGTATTCATCGTCATTTATCTTAGATGGGTTTGCAACTATTTCTTCAAAATCTTTTTCTTTTTTACAGAAGTTTAAGAAGTGTTTTTCAAATTCATCCAAAATGTCTTTAGAGAACACGGCAAATAATTCTTCAATAGACTTATAGTTTTTATTACTATCTTTGTTGATTAGGTTGAATGCGTTTTGTTCATCTTTAGTGTTGTCAATAACTTTTATATATTCATTTGTTTTTGGTTTTCTAACCCATGAATTATTAAAGTACCCAAAATTAGGTGAACCCCACAGTGTTCTTACATTACCATTTTGAATAGATTGATTACCCGAAATGTCTTGAATTAATTTACCATTATCGTCCAAACACTCCCTCATTGATTGATTGAACTTTAAGAACCCTGAAGAAGGAACAACTAATATATTACCTTTAGAATCGTCATCAAAAGAAGTATTTCCGTCAATGTCAAAATACTGATACCAACTTTGGTATTCCATATGTCTTGTTGGATTGTCCTCATCATAACCTGCGAACAGTCTATTACTTTCAAGATTACCTGAATTAAATTTAGCATCATTATAAAGACTATCAATCTCAGCACTATTATAACTTACCAATACATCTTGACCTGTGAAAAATTTGTAAGTATCGTTTACAACTTTAGGGTAAAAACCGTTCTTAACGAAGAACATCTGACCAGTTGCCGTTGACTGTAACTTTTCAGGAACATAATCTACATTACCACCGTTGAAATTTTTAATAGTATACACCTTTTCAATGTCATTATTGATAGGGTCATAGGCATTAACATAATTAAAATCTTCCCATATGTTATCGAGAATATCACCATTACCTAACTTATCTTGTTTGTACCTATGCCAAACTGAACCATATTTTAATATCCATACATATGGTAACTTGTGGATAGCTGAGAATTTTGTCAATCCAGCAAAAAGGTAATTACTCCACGTGTTTGAAGGTGTACCATCCTCATTAGTATTTTGAGTTAAGAACTTCTCACTCAATGTTGATAATGGTAAAGAGTTTAGATATAAATAACCTAACCCAACATACGGGTTTTGAACTCCATTAGTTTCATTTTCAACACCCTGTAAAATTGAATTTACAAAGTATGGTGTATTCAATAATGATGTTGTTTGTGTTGAGGTTAACTTATTGGTTGTTTGATTATAGTTAGTACCATAATCTAATGTACCTTCAGTTAAATAGAAATCTTTATTTTCTCTATCATCATAGTACTGACTAACCTGTAGGTTATTACCATAAATTGTAGAATAACTATTATTTGTAGTTACTTGTGATGGTGAATTAGGGAAATTATTTTCATAGTTGAAGTATGTTACAGGTCTATTTAGGTGGTTTTCATCTTTTTCACTTTCATCATCAAATGTTGCTAATGTCTTTTTAAGAACATTAAATTTCATTATTGATGTGGTGTCATTCGCACCTGCAGTACTTCCTACTGATTGTCCATTAGCTAAATTATCTTTTAACCACGTAAGATTATTAAATGGAAAAACATCTAAGAATGTTAATCCGTTAGATGAAGTACCTGTAAGGTATTCTTCTAATTTTTGTACAGAACTTTCAGACGATGGTAATACCTCAGTTGAATCTGATAGTATGTTTTCTAAACTGTAGATACCAAAATCATTTTCTACATACCCCTTTATATAGTCCTGAGTAAAGATATCTCTTTCTTTTCTTCCATAATAACTACCTTGTCCGTTGTTCGATATTGAAGAAAGGTAATTATTAAAACTATTGGCACTAAACTTATACTCTTTAAAAATCTTCATTAGGTTTGGACTACCCAATAGACCTTCTTGAATATTCAAAGATTCAAAATCACTAAAGATATTATATAATGACTTTCTAAAATTATTATCTCTAATAATTTTGTTATAATTTGTAATCAAATATGTTCTTTCAAAAATTTCATAGAAGAAAGACACATATTCTTTATTCATATACGGAGGCGTACTAAATGGAAACTCAACAGCGTTTGTTCCCATATATTTTGTCACCTGAGTTTCATTATTATAGTTTGGACTAATCGCTGGTTTATCCTTTTCTAAAGACGCTTTAAGGTATTCTTCAACAAATTCAATCTCAGGCCAAGTCTGATAGTCCCAACCATTAATCGCATTAATAACAGATGGTTGACCAGGATATTTTATTTCATATTTTGAATCACCCTTTTCATCTACCACCTTTTCAAAATATTGTGGCCAAGGATAAACAATTGATTTGTTGTTTAATGTACCTCCCGTTGTTAAAACTTCTTGTATTAAGTTCTTAGCATCAACCCCAAAGGACTTGTCCGCAGGAATGATGGCTTGTAATCTTTTTGGATGTGTTCTTACTTCCCACGCTCTTTCATGTATGTCGTCCATCAACCTATAAAACGCTTCAGAGTTAGCACATATAACGGCCAAGACATTATTAATAGTAGGATTAAATCCTAAACCTATGTCTGAAGATACAATTTTCTCCGCCAACGCTTCAGACAACTCCTTTTCAATAAGTTCACGTTTTTCCTTAAACGTGGTTTCAATTTTTGCCAATTTAGATAAGAAAGTACCTGGCTGATAATTTTCACCTTTTAGAGTTGTACCAAAAGTAATGTATTTTACACCAGCTTGTTCTTCCCTTATTCCGTTTTCATCTACGGGAAACTGTTTGATTTTTAATTCAATTTTAGCTTTAAGTTTTTCTTCAAACGCTGTAAGTTGTTCATCAGTTGGTGTGGCACCATTATTAACTTTAATATATGTAGACTCATAATTGATTTCATTAACATCAGTAATGGTATAAAATAAATCACTTATTTTAATGTTAACGGAAATCTTAGACTCTTTTTTCTTTCCCTTTATTGTATAATACCCTGGATTATAAAAAGAAGGACTCGATTTTAACTTCTTATTATATTCATTAATAATACTTTGGAGTTCACTGACCGCCTCTTTCTTTTTTTGTTCACTTAAATCTTTTTTAAATCCGTAAAGTAAACTTTGCTTTGTATTATCTCTAATAATAATATCACCAGTATCCACATATTTGTTAAACCACGACTCTATAGTATTAACCGAAACTTTTTGCCTATACTCACTTATGTAATTTTCATAATTTACAATATCTGTTAATACTGACATGTCTTCTTTAGTATATGCCTCCATTACATATCTGTTGAAATACTCTAACCTCATTCTCATTTGGTTTAAAGTTATTTCAGGGAAAGTATCACTAATTAATCCTTTAGATTTATATAAAGAATAAACTTCACTTAGTTTTTCCATACCTTTTGTGGTGGTGGTTTTCTCAACACCAACAGTACCATCAGTAGTACCGTTAGTATTGTTATTAACCTCATAAGATTTGGTATACATATGTGGTGTACTGTATAGGTAATCCATCAAAGTATCCTGTAGTAAGGCGTGGCTTCGTGCGATGTAGTTTGTTGTGATTTTATAATTACCGTCAGAAGGGTCAAATCTAGCATTAAAATCTTTTAACATTAATTCTAATTTTATTGCTTTACCATAATACCCTTTTACCGTTAATGTAAAAATAGGGTAAGGTAATTGCATAAAAATTGAATATGGTGATTGGTCCCCTCTTTCAAATAATACCCTTCCTTGGACATCAGTCATTTCAATCGTAACTGTAGGTACGAAAGCAGGGTTCATCTTAATACTAATACGAGTGATACCTAATAACTGATTATCAACTTCACCACCCGACCATAGATTATTTTTCACATCTGTACGTGCAGGTAATATTTGGTCAGTCCATGTGGTATCAAAATATTTTGGGTCGTTATTTAGATTTCCTAAGTTTTCATTAGGTACTTTTTGTGTTTGAGGTTTACCCTCTAAAAAATTAACTTTTAACTGACCAACACCAACATTTCTTACACTATCACCATAGTTTGAACCAATAGCAAGTTTCGTTCGTGGTATCACGCGAGCTTCAAGATTAGCGTATGTCATCAAGTTTTCATGATTGACTAACCTCTCCTCTACGGTACCATCAGGATTGACAACTTTGTTGGGGTCAACAACCACAACATTGTCATATTCTGTTTCAACAAATATTTTTTGATTTCCGAAAAATTTATTACCTGCCATAATAGAAGAAATGGTTTTCTAATGCCGCTTTATAATCCTGTAAAGAATTTGTTAGTGGGAAAGGAATAAACAAAAGAGTATTATCAGGAATGTTTGATTCTAAACCACCGTATTGTGGATTTGCAGCCATTATTAACCATCCAAAATATGGAGATTCGTAAAACTCATAACTAATTTTATCCAGTCTACTTCTACCCGTTCTGTAAATATACCTCTTATCTGTAGGTTTTGAAGGGATATTAACAAAAGGCACCACAGTTTGTTGACCGTTAATCAAAAAATCACCATATCTATTCCAATATCTCATATTACTTAAATGTTATTTTCCCATTAAAGGTCTTTTTATCACCAACGTTAAGTCCTTTATATAAATTAATAAAGAATCCTTCTTTGTCAGCATTATTTTGTGCTGTTGGTACTTTTATATAATCAAATATTCTTTCTTTACCTTCAGTAAACGGCACATAGTCTGAGAACTTTGATACATTTGGTTTTGTTTTAAAGTCAGAAAGTCTGTTTTTAGACTTAATACTCATATTATTATATATTTCTTTTAACCCTTTAACTGCAGGGACCTCAGGAACTAATACATTATCACCATATCCTTCAGTACCCATAACCAACGGAAGTGTTATTGCTGGTTCACCAGGTGTTCCAAATATTATTTTATTCACATATTTTACCCACTCAGGCTTTGCCTTTAAATCATCACCTAAAATATCATTAATAAACTCATTAGGGTTATCACCAATAGGTTTATAACAAACATGCATTAACCTAACAAATGTAGGGTCTGACTTATAAGGTTCATCCAAAATACTAAAGTCATAACTACTACTGTATTCCTTATCCATATAATTGTCAGGTGATTCAAATACACTATTATAGAAATTTAATAAATCGTTACCTACCGTTGTGAAGTCGTTAACCATTTCCTCGTATGTATTTGCAGGTGTTGGGTTTTTAGATGAATCATCAACCTCAGTTGTTGCAGATAAATTTAATAGAATATTTCTACCATTATTTAATTGGTATCCATCAGTATTAGTCAATACGAAGTTTGTTTTATCAATGTTTCTAACTAAATCTAATTGATTTTTAGTTAAATCTCCCAACACACTAATATATTGTGATATATAATTTTGTTTTATTTGATTAATTTTTTCAGTAATATTGAACTTATACTTATCAATATCAGTATCAATAAAATTACTAGTTGTTATATTCTTTAATAGTGGTGAGGTATTTCCTGAAATATCATTCAGAGTATCTTCAAATAATTTTTCAATTCTATTTTGTAATATATCCTCTTTTGGTTTACCAAACATTTTAATGTCTAAGGTTGCACCAGTGTAATAAGTAGGTGCACCATAATAACCTAACATCTGACCCTCTGTATAATCTCTCTCAGCATTAAAGTACGCCAATCCATCAAATGAATACTGATTAGATATCTCAGTAAGAGAATTAATAACACTATCAACATGTGCTTTGGCAAGACCAGGAGTTTCATCTATAGTAGTTTTAAATGATGTTTTACCACTAATAGTATCATCACCCGTACCAGGGTAAGTTGCAAATTGTACCGTTTCAGGGTTTTCAACACCAATAGTATTTCCTATACCTGGTAAGTCTTCTTCAGTTGTTCTATTATTAATACCAAACTCAGTAGTAGATTCAATCTCTTGCCATATCTCTCTGTTAAACTCATCTCTTTCTTCAGTAACCACTGACCTATCATCGTAAACTTCAGTATTTGCATAGTAGTTAAACGATAAAGCGTTTTGTAATCTATTGACAGGTTCTTTAAGACCTTGACCTCCAATAAAGTAGAACGACATATTAATATTTGCTAACATCGGTTGAACACCAATACCTTCAGGGTTTAAGTCAAAGGTTAATGGTTCATACGTAATACCAATTTGATTAATTGCAATTTTAGTATGGTAAAAATCACCAATACGTAAAATACAAATCGGAGGAGCACCAAATGATGTGTTTTTAGCATTAAACTCTGTAGGTCTACCGTCTTCACCAATAACAGGTATTGTATCACCAGGTCTTATACACTGTTGTAAGAATGTTAATCTTGAATTAAGACCTTCAGGTGTTATAGAGTGGAAAGCTGGCTGGAAATATTTTATCTTTTCTTTGATACTATTATAAACCATAGGTGAGTCTATGTTCATTGCCTCAAAATAATCACACTCCGTCAATAGTTTTCTAACAATAATTTTAGCAACCTCTTCTTTTTGTCTTATGAACGTTGAAGGGTCCTTAGTTGGTTTTGTAGGTGGTGTATCAATAGTTCCTCCCGATGTTTTAGTTGGTAAAATTTCTTCCTCATCTGTTGCAGGTTCTTCAACGGGGTCAGGATATGTTTCAGTTATTTTAGATATTTTTACTCTTCTACATTTCATAGCAGCAACTGAATATATCTTATCACTACCAGTTAATTCATCGGTACATGAAGTCCCTTGTACCGTACCTTCTTCACCTTCCGCAGTTTCTTTTATGATTAACTTACCTTCATCTAACCAGTCTTGAAACTTTTTTTTATTTTCATCCTTTAATGTTAATAGATATTTTCTAACACTATCAATTCTTCTTTGAGATAATGCTTTGTTATAATCTTTAGTATTTGGAGCAGATGCGGTACCTAACATTGATATGGTTAATGTGGCACCGTTAATTAATGCTTTACCCATTTTAGAAGTTAATTCTTTAATCTTATCTTCAGTAGGTTTTACATTCTTGTCATAAAATTCAATAACATTATTTCTCTCAGTAGCACTAGATTTTGTTTTGTACTCACTTTCAAGAAGTAGGTATTGGTCTAACGCTGTTAAATAATCTATATCCGACTTAGTGTCCGTTTTAGTTCTCGGACCTGGTACATCATTATGGAAATAATATGCAAAATTATAATCTTCACTATTAATCTGAGGTTCAGGAGTATCCTCTACAGGGTCTTTCTCACCTGGTTCTTCAGTTTTTATAGTATCAAAAACAGGTTTTACAACCTCAGGTTCAGGATACGTTGTTATTATATCATAGATGTCTTGGTATGTGAATTGAGGAAACCTCAACGCCAACTCATATATATCATATTTTCTACAACCCGCAAAGAAACTATCAACAATCGCAGTAACTTTTTCATTACTCTCTTTCTTTAATTCTTTATCTACAATAGCGTTCAAAATTGACGGGTGGTCAACAACAATTTTCCAAGATAAACTACCTTGTCTACTTGTATTATTATATGTATAAATTGGTTCAGGTCGTCCTAAGAACTCGTTTGAATTCCAATTGGCAGCATTTGTTTCACTAACTGCCATATCATACGGTGGGAACCACATAATACGACCTCCGTTAGGTCCTCTCTCACAATGTGGTAAGTCTTGATATGTAAACCCTCGTTTTGTAGATGTTCTCCATGCTAAGTTTTCTAAAGAGAACATATATTTTTTTACACCATCCTTACTAAAATCATTACCCGTAAGGTTTGTAGAATCAACACCCCTTAAAGGTGCAATATTTAAATTATAGGTGTTATCTAATACAGAGTAAGTGAACCTTCTGTTTGACGTTGTCATACCTTCTTCTTTTTGAAGGTCATCCATAAACATATATGGACGGTCTTTGGTAAATACTCTACAGTACTCTCTACCTACAATTTCACCCCCCTCGTTTCTATAGGCGATAACTCTTGAACCTTTAGTAAGTTCTTTATATCCGTCATTAAAAACTTTTGATATTTGACTGATAGCGTTACCTACGTGTTGTAACCTATTAGGTCCACTAACATTATCAGCCGCGTTAATTAAATTTTGAGTATCATCTAATATTGAACCCTTAGTAAAACTATACCCTAATGATTCACTCGCTTCAAACTCAGGTAATATGGTACCAAAATCCCCATCAGAGAATCCCGCACTGTCACCACCTTTCATTACAAATTCACCCGCACTCGGTTTGTATTTTGGTGATACCCATGTAAAACCTCCGACTACGGAAATTTTATTGTCGTAGTAAGCACTCGAATTTAATCCAAACTTAAAGTCTTTATCCGCACCTTCATACAATTTACCTATCTCACCGTAACCCATAACAGGTGCCTGAATCTTATTACCGTCTTGGTCTAAAGGTAACGAATCAGGTGGAGATATAACACTAGAAACTTCTTGTTGTGAACTACCAACATAATAGTTTTGTTTAGGTACTTCAGTGAATAAATCAGTTAAAAAGTTTTTATTGTAATCAGGAACATATCTATTCATTGCAAGACCTTTAAATAGTCTTGACCTTTGTCCACCACCCGTGTTGTCTAAGAATGTTTCCATTCCCGTCTTTTCCGTAGGTAGTTTTAAGACTCCTCTCTTGTCAAATAAACCTGTAACCGCATTTGCAGCTTGATTTAATAATAATTGTCTCGGAGCAGCACTAAAATAGTCACCAGGTATCCATGAATATGGCGAATAAACACCACTTATTCTACTTATAAAATCGATACCCTTTCCAATAATATTTTTAGGTACTGAAATCTTCCAATCTCTTTCTATTATCGAGTTTCTACCTGTAACTATACCTAATAAATCGTAAGGGTCACTTAACGCATCTAAAACATTAACCCTACCTATTGTCTGTTGATAAGTTTCTTGAGCTACCCTATACTCAAATTCATTCTTTAATGAATCTGCAGCTATCTTAGCTAAGTTTGAGTCCTGAGATAGTGAACCATTATCACCTTGTGGGTTATCACTTATAAGAATATTAAATGCGTTGTATGTAGATGCTACAAATTGAAAGTAGGTTTCTTTACCTACCAAACCTGTCATTGATTGATTAACTACATCATCAACAGACAAAGGAAAACCAAAACCTCCTTCAGGTCCGTATAGGTTTTTGATATAGGCGTTTTTTGATTCATCTTCACCAATAACCTCAACCTCTGCAGAGTCTACAACTGCTTGGTCGTTTAAGTTAAATTCTTTTTCACCAGGAGAACTATTGGGTACAAAACCATCACTGTTATATGGTTGTAAATTTTTAACCAATAACTTCTTTCTAAAGTTTTCTGTTGAATCAAATGATAATGGACTTGGCATCTAATTATTCTTTTTACATAAATAGATGGTAATATAATTTTATGTTGTTTGTGAATTCTAAATTTACGAGTTAAGAAGTAGTTCGGTAGTTATATGTATTCAAACTATTATTCATTTCTCGTTCTAAGTCTGCAACAAATTGTTGATTGTTAGCCAATGCCCTTCCAAGAACATCGTTATCTATACTTGCATTAGTTAAGATATTTTCTAATGAAAGATTTACACTACCCGTAACTGCTAATTGTATAGGTTCTGATGAACCACCTGTCGGAGCCCCATTTATATTATTAATTACGGCATTTTCAATTGTATCTATAGAAGCTGTACTTAAGTTACCCATATTACTTCTATCTACTCTTGATTCATCATTACCACCAACGTTAGTACCTCCCGTATTACTTCTATCTACTCTTGATTCATCATTACCACCAACGTTAGCCCCTCCCGTATTACTTCTATCTAAACGACCAACAGTTACTTCCCCATTTCTACCAAAACTAATATTTAAATCACTAAATGCACTTCTTAAAGCATCTTCAATGTTTGATTCTGCCAATAGTAATTCTATCTGTTTAAACATCATATCTACACCTTCTCCAAATTGTTTAACCATATTTTCAGCCATTTCACTAGTAATCATAGGTATTTCTGTCAGTCGAGCCAATTCAAGACCTTTATCTATTTTTCCTGACATCTTTAACTCATCAATATAATCCTCAAACGCATTTGTAAGATTTTTAGTACTATCAACCATTTTTTGAGCCGTATTTATAAAACCTTCTGATTCTAACGCGGCAGCTGCTGGTCTTTTCTTTAATGAATCTTGAGCACCAGCAATTTGTTTTAAGTATCCATTGGCCTCTATAGCTAAGTCTTGGTCGGATTTTTCTCTTTCTTTCTGTAAATCTTCTAAGTCCTTGATTTGTGCATTTGTAAGGTCTTGAACTCTGACCATTTCGTCTTGACCTGGTAATTTAACTTTCAATTCACCACCATCAAATTGAGAAAGATTAGCAATCATTTCTCTATATTCTTTAGGTACACTTTGTACCCCATCTAATAATTCTAATTTTTGTGTTTTCTTGGCAGAATTTAAAGCCATCTCTGAGAAGTCTTGGTAAGACATACCCGCCAATTTAGCGGCTTCTCTAAGACGATACATCTGAGTTACAGGAATATCAAACTCACCAGTTTCTTCATTAAATGATACCGCACCTGCAGCCATATCAACCAAACTATCCTGTAAACCACCCATATCAGTCTGTGCCATATGTAATAATTGGAACGGGTCACCTAAAGCACCAACAGCTCCACCTAACATTTGGAAACCTGCAGCAGTTTCTATGGCCTTTTCAGGGGACATCATATCTTCAGCAAAAGACACTACTTGACCCATATCTATTCTTAATGATTGTGCTTGTGCAACCATTTTGGATAATCCATCAACACCACCCTTAAAGTTGTATGATGCAACATATTTAATGTTCTCACCAACAGTTTTCATAAAGCCAGCCACATTCAATCCGTAACTTCTAGCTTCATCACCCATTTCTTTTACTTTTTGAACGGCCATGTCAGAACCCACACCTAAGGTGTCAAAACTAACCACAAATTTAGCCATCTCATCAGCAGTTAATCCTGCTGCGTGACGTACTGCCTGC
>Ga0255782_10001581_pt1 | contig 19455 bp, 19 predicted proteins | sample 101ome_26_FD_179980 | JGI IMG/M metagenome (GOLD analysis project Ga0255782, IMG submission 179980) | Coastal salt marsh microbial communities from the Groves Creek Marsh, Skidaway Island, Georgia - 101408AT metaG (version 2) | ecosystem: Environmental > Aquatic > Marine > Intertidal zone >...
CTAACCACGGTTCTTTCATATCCATAAATATAAAAAAACCCCGATTTCTCGGGGTCTTTCACATTAGGACTGTAACTTTTTTATTTCATCTCTTAATTCAATCGCTTTTTCAAATTCTTCTTTCTCAATACATTTCTGAAGTTTTGATTTCAACTTTTGAATTTTCTCACCGTTTTCCTCCAATGATTTAATCTTATCACGGAGTTCTACTGCTTTCTCAAAGTCCTGAGTTTCAACAGCCGTTTGGAGCTCGGTCTTAAGATTTAATAGGTCGTCTGTCTCATCCTCAGTAGACTTAGTGGTGTAGGTGAAATAAAATCCATTAGGTCCAACCTTATAGTAAGTTGGTTCCACATTATCGAACATAGATTCGAATTCTCTCATAATTTCGTCAAAAATACTTTTTCTGTAAAACATAATATTGGTTTTAATTTTTTATTATCTTTACACCCGAAACATAGAAAAGTGTGCCAAATCACAAAAAGAATGATAAACCTGTCATTCTGTCAGTTTTTTATTTTTTAACTGACAATTTTGGAAAATGTGTAGTCCGTTACATTTTTTGTGTTATATTTGTAGAGTCAAAATAAAAAGAACAACTATGATTGAATCTGTAGACCCGAACGAAAGTTCAAAAGGAAAAAAGGAAAGAGGACCAAAATCAGGAACACCTGTTTTGGATAATTTCTCACGTGACTTAATCAGACTTGCCGAGCAAGGTAAGTTGGACCCTGTTGTGGGTCGTGACCGTGAGATTGACCGTATCGCTCAAATCCTTTCTCGTAGAAAGAAGAATAACCCTATCATCATCGGTGAACCTGGTTGTGGTAAGACTGCAATCGTTGAAGGATTGGCAATGAAGATTCACGAAGGTGACTGTCCACGTAACCTATGTGACAAGCGTATCGTATCATTAGATATGACCTCTATTGTTGCTGGTACCAAATACCGTGGTCAGTTTGAGGAACGTCTCAAAGTAATCTTAGATGAGTTGCACGACAACCCTGATATCATCGTGTTTATTGATGAGATTCATACCATCATCGGAGCAGGTAACTCATCGGGTTCTTTGGACGCATCCAACATCTTCAAACCAGCTCTTGCTCGTGGTGAACTACAATGTGTAGGTGCAACTACTCTTGATGAATATCGTGAGAACATTGAAAAGGACGGAGCATTGGAACGTCGTTTCCAAAAAGTAATGGTGGATGGTGCCACTCCTGAAGAAACCATGATTATCTTGGATAACCTAAAGTCTCGTTATGAGAAACACCACAAAGTTAATTACTCACCTGAGTCATTGGAAGCTTGTGTGTATTTGGCTGACCGTTACATCACCGACCGTGAGTTCCCTGATAAGGCGATTGACATCATGGATGAGGTAGGTGCTCGTAGTCAGATTTCTGTAAAACTTCCTGAGGAGATTGAGAAACTCAAAGAAGAAGCATCACAAATCAAACAAGAGAAGATTGAGGTGGTTAAGAAACAGGATTACGAAAAGGCGGCTCACCTACGTGATAAAGAAAAGAAAATCTTGAAGAAACTTGATAAGGTGAAAGCTGACTTTGAGGCGAAGCAAGATGAAGAACGTCAACCTATTACTGAAGATATGGTGTATGAGGTGGTGGCTAATATGACTAAGATTCCTGTGTCTAAACTCAACCAAAACGAGATGGAAGGTCTCCTTGATTTGGAAACCAACTTGAACACTTCGGTTATCGGTCAAGAAGTGGCGGTGAAGAAAATCTCCAAAGCTATCCGTAGAAACCGTGTGGGTATCAAGGACCCTAACCGACCTATCGGTTCATTCATCTTCTTGGGTTCAACAGGTGTGGGTAAGACTCACTTGGCAAAACAACTGGCAAAACAAATCTTCGGTGACGAAGAAGCCCTCATCCGAGTGGATATGTCAGAATACCAAGAGAAATACACCATGTCACGTTTGATTGGTTCTCCTCCAGGATATGTGGGACACAACGAAGGTGGTCAACTTACCGAAGCAGTCAAAAACAAACCTTACTCTGTGGTATTGTTTGACGAGATTGAAAAGGCAAACAAAGACATCTTCTCACTACTCCTACAAGTATTGGATGATGGTCACCTCACCGATAGTTTCGGTCGCAAAATCAACTTCAAGAACTGTTTGATTATTATGACCTCAAACTTGGGTGTGAAGAAACTACAAGACTTCGGTGCCGGTGTTGGTTTTGACACTTCAGCACGAATGAGTGGGGATGAAGACCTTAAGAAGGCACTTCTACAAAAGGAATTGAAGAACCACTTCACTCCTGAGTTCTTGAACCGTTTGGATGAGGTTATCGTCTTCAACCCTCTCAAAGAAGGTGAAGTTCGTAGAATCGTTGATATTGAGTTGTTGAAACTAACCAATCGTTTGGAAAAACTCGGTTACCACATCAACTTCACCGACGAAGTCAGAGATATGTTGGCAGACGTAGGTTTTGATGAAAAATACGGAGCACGACCTATCAAACGAGCAATCCAAGAGAAGATTGAGGATTACATCTCTGAGGAGGTACTACGTCAGAAGATTAAAATCGGACGTAACTACGAGATGAAAATGAATGAAGAAGAAGTTCTAATTGAGGAAGGAGAAAAATAATTCTCCTTCCCATTTGGAAGTTAAAAATAAACTTCTTACATTTGTATCAAATTAGACAAGTAATGGACAACGTAACACTAAACAGATTTAAGGAACTGCTCTCAGTCCCTTCCAAAACCTACCAAGAAGACCAAATGGTTGAATACCTATCATGGGTATTGGACAGTATGGAAGGTGTAGAATACTACACTGACGAGATGAACAACATCTACGCCACCAAACGCCAAGATGGGTTCAACGGATATTTCCCAATGTTTGTTGCACATACGGATACCGTCCATTCACTTGTTGATGAAATTGTTGTTAAGGAACAAACACTACCAAAACCACCCACCTTTGGACGGACATACGACGATACACAATATGATGTCCTAAAAGCTTACACTCCTGACGGAACTCCAACAGGTATCGGTGGTGATGATAAGTGTGGCATCTTCATTTGTTTGGAACTACTTCGTGTCCTGTCAAATGTAAAAGTAGGGTTTTTTGTCTCCGAGGAGACTGGCTGTCACGGGTCCAGCAAATGTGATGTCAAGTTCCTTAACAATGTAGGATACATCGTTCAATACGATGCACCTGGTAATCATCTAATTACCGAGGTTTGTTCGGGAATTCGCCTGTTTGAGGAAAACGGGGAATTCATAAACAGAGCACAGGTAGTAATTGGGAAAACCATGGAAACAGATATGGAGTTACAGTCACACCCATACACTGACGTGTCTCAGTTGAAAAAGAAGTCTGACGTTTCTTGTATCAACATTTCTTGTGGATATTACCAAATGCATTCCGCCAACGAGTTTGTAGTATTGGATGATGTAGAAAAGGCAATCAGAACGGGTATTAACCTGGTCAACGAGTTCGGATATGAAAAACAAGTTTACGAATACGAACCACCAAATTGGGGTTCATACGGTGGACTGTTTAACTTGGACGACGCTGACGACGATTGGGATGAAACCCTTTCTGATGGTCTACATGACTTAGGTGAAACTCACACCCTTGAAGATAACGTTGTTACTTTTGATTGGGGTGGGATGACGATTCAGAGTAAACACACAGACGATACCATCTATATGGATGAAGAAGATGTGTTGGAATTGTATGAATTAATTCGTAATAATTTCTTACTCAAAGGGGTCGAATAACTGATAGTTATTCATCAAAGAACGAAGGGAAGACAGTTTTGCTCTTCCCTTCTTTGTTTCAAAGGAATCTGTCTCATTGTTAAATCTCTTAAGTGTAAACTTAATTTTGTTGGTCTCAGGGTCCACACCCTCAACATTGATAGACACCCCCTCTTGTGATGGGACTGGTATATTAAAACCAACGGTAAACTCTTTTTTTATCGTATTATTAAGTCTTATATACTCATCAACATCAACAAAGAAATCACTATCTTTCAAATCATCGTAGTATCTTTCAAAGGCTCTTTCAGTTGGTGTATTAAACTCGTCAGTGAAAACTTGGTCGTCCTCAACTTGGTAGACATACTCATAAGGGTAATCAAATGGGAATGAAATATGTGTGGATACGTAATCCTTCAACATACCTTTCAAATTCAAATCTCTATAGTATTCGTTAGACTCATATAAGTTTAGAATATCTTTTAGACTCACATTGTATCTGAAGAAACATTCGTCCTGTTTTTCAAGACCCATACTTTCGTAGATGTTACATAGACCCTCAGTAAACTCTTTTTGAAGTCCCACTTCAATCGCTCTGTTTCTGGCGTAAGTATAGGCATCCCTGATTTCATCAATGAAACTACTGTCAAAATTCTCCGACATAAACTTACCGATGGTTGAGTAATCGTCGTTATCTATTTGGTATCCCTTTTCTGAACCTTTGATTAATTTTGCAACCTCAGGGTCAAAAATCTGAAGTATTTCTTTCAATGTTTCCAATTCATCATCAGATAAGTTGTATAGATAATACCCCATTGATAAATCATCGTCAAAATTGTAAGGGTCATAATAATCGGCGTCACGACCATAAGGTTGGTCAATGGCATATTCAACAAACTTCAAATCACTTTCCTCAACTTCACCCTCAAATAAATCCAAGAAATCCTCAGGACCGTGGAAGTTCAATACCACCGTATAATCATTGTCACCATTTTTCTCAATCTTCTCTAATATCTCACTGTGAATCTTCCCCCTTTGATGGTCCACCTCACCGTTCATAATCTTACTTAAAGTCTCATAATGGTTCTTACCTTTGACCAAAGATTTAATCTTATCGGCAATTGGCTCAAAACGTTGTAGGAGGACATCTAAGGACCTTACAGAATCTTTTTGGTCATACACCTCAGTATTACCATTACTTCTCACAAACAACGCCATTTTACCCCACGTTCCATCGTTTGACTTCTTATCTATGATATAATACAAAGAACCTTCGTCTGAATATTTGTCAAAATATCTGGTGTCACCCTTAGTTGTGGTACACCATTTGGTGCCCGCACCGTAATAACAAGAGGCTCCGTGAGAATACGGTTCAACAATCAAATACTTATCGTCCTCATAAATCTTGTTGGATTCATTTTTAACTTCCTTCTCTTTTTGAACCATGATTTGTCGTTGACGAACACCGTTCAATACCGCCTGTAATCCCCAAATAGATTTATATTTGTTGATGTCTTTCGGTGCTGACTTAATTGTAGGTGCATCAACCAATGTTGATGTTGTTGCGGCATAGTCAATATCCTCAGGAGTGATAGCACTTGCACTCTTATGGAATTTTTCAATAAGTTCAAGGAATAGATTTACATTGTCGGCAACCGAAAATGTTATTGGGTCACCCAATCCAATCATTTGTTTAATCATCCACTCAGAATACTTTTTTGTGGATGAAGGGTCACCATCAATAAGTTTCTCCAATAAGTCTGTTGCATCACCAAAGACTTTTTCGTCTTTGTATTTATCTACAAGACGTTCCTTCTTTCCCTCAAGTAAGATGGTCATGAACTTCATAAAAAAACTTTACTATAAATACTTGACAGTTTGGATAATTAATATTTATGTATTATATTTGTAGAACAATAAAAAACATAGACATCATGAAAAAAGTATTATTCCTCCTATTGACCCTTTCCCTAATGACATCTTGTGCTGGTATTAAGAACACCATCAATCGTTCAACTGTTGCCGAAGGTGAGCCGTTTATCAAATACGGTGTTGAAGGTTTCCCTGAAGGTGTGGAAGTTTATAAAGGTATGGAATGTCATCTAACTGACGCCGAAATTAAAAGACGTGACAATCAGTTAGAAAAACAAAAACGTGATAAACAAAAAAATTACGAAAAGGAACAGCAAGAAAAGTATGACGAGCTTCGAAGAATCGCCGAAGAATTCAGTAATAATTACGTTGACACTTCACATGTAGAATAAATAAAAAACCCCTGATTAGGGGTTTTTTTATTATCTTGGTGTGACCTTGAATAATGTATTAGAATCTATTGATATATCGCGACCTAATAATTTTGTGTTTTCTAAATTCAATGTGGAGCGTGTATAATATAAATCAGTATCCTTTATTTTATACAAACGAGGATTTGGTTTACCACTATCCCTTTCAATTATGTTATTCAATTGTTTGGTAATATTTTCAATTTGTTTTGAAGGTATTTTTAATTCTTTGATTGGGACTACTACTTTTAACTGAGTATTTGATGGTATAGTCATTTTTGTTTTTTTGTTGTCTCCTATAATGGTAGTCATTACATCTACAGGGTCTCCTTCATTTTTAATCATCATAACTAAGTTATCTCCATTCAACGAAGAGTCTGCAATTTTTAGGTCTGACCTACCCGCAAAAATATTTCTAACGTCACGAGACATACTTAACATGACACCATCATTATTTATAACATCAAGATAACCTTGTTGTAATACAATATCTTGAGAGTCTGATTTTTCTATCACATCATCTAAATTGGCAATATCGGCACTTAATACCTTACCACACTTATCTAATACTGCAAGAACAGTTCTACGTTTATCACCACGAGTGGCTTGAGGATTAACACATTTATTCCACTCAAAAGACGCACCTTCATTTGTAAGTTTCACTTCTTGAACCGAAGTATGACAATTATCACTCACACACTTAGTCCATAAGGTAATTGTGTCCTTACCGTCTTGTTCCATCTTTTGTGAGATTTCATCCCATTTTGTCTCATCAACAACAAAACGAGCGTCTCTATCACCACCGTCCTTTTTATTATTCAAATTGGCAACACCTAATAGAGTATTATTCAAATAAACCTCAAATTTTGCATCATTACATTTATGACCTCCTCTACATGGGAACTCTGGTGACTTATCTTTCTTATAACTAACATCAACAACAAACCCTACTAAACAATCTTCAGCATAAACATCTTCAGTAGTTGTAGATTTCAAATCGACATTAAATTTAATGTATTGGTCTTCTAAGTATTTTGGGTCTTTGGGGTTATCTTTACCTTTTTCGTATGTGTGTTTTTGAGCACCAACTGTTGGTTCAGGCATGATAGGAACTGTTTTTATTTTACCTGAATCAACATAATTTTTGAATTGATTTTTAAGGAAATCTATTATGGTCTTACCTCTCTTTTTAGCCAATTCACCAACAGGTAATTTACAACCTTCACTAAAATCTCCCTCTTGACATCTTTCTCGGTCATAATTAGTTACCGCAGATTCACCAACCTCAACACCTACGGTTACTTCGGTATTTGGGTTATTAGTAATGAATAATGCAATTTCAGCAACACTATCATTAATTGCATCTTTGGCTTCAGGAGTCAAAGAATTAAATTTATATTTACCCGCTTCAAATGACTTTTTTGGTAACTCAACATTTAATTCGTTAGTGTTAGTGATGGTATCAATCTTTTCACCCTTCCTAACACCAGTTTGAAATTGTTCAGATAGAATCTTTTTAACAATCCTTTCTAAATCGGCTTCCGTTAAACGTATTACTTTCTTTGCCATGATTAATTTTATTTAATTATAAATATCCGTGATTTGGTAAATAAGGAAATTATACATATATTTGAAGTATGAAGAAAATTATATACACATTCCTACTATTACTACAGACTCTACCTGTATTTTCACAAAACGTAAAGGTTATTGGTGACTCAATTTTTTCACTAACAGTTCAAGAAAGGAACAAACACAATATTGAATCTGAAATTTTTATGTCAAAAACTTTATGTGAAGTGGCTGAAATTCAGGCTAAACATATCCTAAGAACAGGTACCGCAACGCATACAAACCCAAATCCCAAATTAAAATCTGTAGACGATAGAACTAAAAAATTTGGGTATAAGGGAGTAGCATTTGAAAATATCACTTACTTTAGCTTTCATAATGAAAGTGACTATTATCTTTCAAAAAGGGCAGTTAATGCATTTATGAACTCTTTGGGACATAGAGTTACACTATTAAGTGGAGATGAAATAAAAAATGGTGACAAAACCGCTTACGGTCAATGTATTTTATTTGACGGTAAACGAAAAAAAATTATCGTGGTTCAAGTTTTTGTTACCTGCAGTTGGGATAGCGACTTATTGATAGAATAAGAAATAAGCGTCTTTCAAATATGAAACATTAACCACACCTTCACCCTCAATTTGTACATTCTTATTTGCTATATAATTCGTGATTGGTCCTACCCAATAAGAAAACTCTTTTCCATCCGTTGTGAATTCTACAGGTGGTTGGGTACTTTTGGGTTGTATTGTTCCAACTAACCTACCGTCAATGTAGAACTTATTACCTTTAATTTTTGAACTCATTTTACCGTCAAAGGCAGGTGTCCCTAATTTTTCTCTATTTTCACTTGAAATTGAAACAAATGAATTACCTTTAGAGTCAACGACCCTATAACCTTTAGCAGTATAAGATTGACCATCCTTATAGTAATCAACATAATATGGGATATTTTGAATTTCATCTCTTTTACCTGGTGTTGTAGTTTGTGATGTGTTGGGCACTGTTAATGTTTCTGCATTTGGTGACAATGTAATTTTTCTATATTCTTCACCTCTTTTCCCTTGTTGACCGTAATAGTTGTCACCCGGCAAAACTGTAATACTTAAATCAAAACCTGTTTTTTCTTTAATCTCAGATTTTAAGACATTTGCATATTCTTCAGCCCTCTTATCGGCCAAATATTGGTTCATTTTGTATGGGTCTGTTTCTCCATTATATGGTTTTGAATCTGGATGGTCTAATTGTGAATAACCTGATGGGACATCTAATGTTGGTCTTGCCGAGTCGGCACTACCTTTAATTGTAACATTTGTTAGTTTCGGACCTCCACCCGCATTTATGTATGCTACGAATTTTCTAACAATATCATTAAAAACGGTTTGAGCGTCAGGGTAATTGTCAAAATAAGGTTTAACCATGTTGTCCGCATAAGGTAATGATAAGCCGGAGATGTCATATTCTTCTAATGTTATAATTTCATCTTGTTGTGCTGTAATAGGTTGTACAAGTTTACCTTGGTCATTATGCATTCTAATAGTAAAACCCTCAGGACCAACATTTACCGCCAATGATGCAGGTCTCGTATCACTACCCATAAGGTCAAAGTTCAAAGTACCACGATTTTTTCCTTTCCAGTCAGATGATTCATTATCTTTCTTCGGGACTTCTCTTTTCTTAGCACCAGTTAAACTACCGCCACTTCTTCTTTGCTCTTCGATGACAGACTTTACAATCTTTTCAATATCGGCTTCGGTCAAACGTATTACTTTCTTTGCCATAACTAAATCTTTTTATTATAAATACCTTGTCAGAAGAAAAAAAGTATTTATCTTTGTATAAGAGTTATTTGAAATATGGGGGTGACTGGAATTGATTGACGTAGATAGTCATACGGGGCACGCAGTGAGAGGTTTCCTATCACTTAAATCTATGGAGGCAAATTTTTAACTGGCGAAACAATCGCAAAACTTCAGGCTGTAGGTCTTCTACGCACTGAAGAAGTAACTGTAGCGTAAGACGCCCACAGTGAAGCGGGTCGGGGGACATATAACCTATGAACAGAAGTCCTTGCAAAGGTGGAGAAACGACTGAACCAGAAATCGAGTCGTACATCTATTGGTGATGGAGGATGTAAAAATTCAATCACATATTTCGGAATGTTGAGAACCAACATTGACCTAAGCGTGTAGTCCTTTGTGGGTAATGCGGACAAGACGCGGGTTTAATAGGGGACCCATTACATAGTGATATGTAATTAAAAATCGGATGAATTCAGGAAACACTAAGTCCTTGATAGGATATGTCAATCCTGAGCCAAGACTGGTAGGAACAGTAAGGTGCAGAGACTAATGGGTTGTAGACTCTTCTACAGTAATACCATATCAGCGTCCGACATCTCATTTGAGATGATGATATAGTCCATACAGAATGGAAACATTTTGAGTATATGCGAATCCCGCCACCTCCACCAATTAAAGGGAGAAGAAGGTATCTATCATCTTCTCCCTTTTTTGTTTCATTTCATCGGTATATTTACCGTTTCTTGGAGTCAATTTAATATATTGTTCAGTCATTACTTTTTTTCTATGTTTCTTTTTAGGGTGGTGTGTATCAATATATTCTATAACCTTCAATGCGTTATTATACAAATACTTTAAGTCATAACTGTCTGAGTGAGATTCTATTTTAGAAGTCTTTTTAGAAATAGTACCTTTTACATTTAATTCGGTTAATATAAAGTCCCTAATTTCTTCTAAAATATTTAATTCAACATTTGTAAAACCGACATATAATGTTTTATTCTTACCTTTGTTTGGACTGACCATAGTGATATAACCGTCCGCATCAAAAAACCCTGATATGTAATTCCAATTCATAATGTGTTTATTTATAAATATGTGGAGATGGTGTAAAAACACCCCATTTCTTAAAGTATGGTAAATAAAAAAAGGGGACCTTGAGTCCCCTTCCTTTTTTCCAATAATGATTTTATACAGTCACTGGGTCCCAACGGTAAGTGTCACCGTCTTCCACTAACATATAAACATCACCTGAATAATCAGAAGGTAACTCCAAATCAGAACCCGTCAAATTTAAAATTTCATAACCGTCATTAGTTCCCCACCCAACAGTACTACCTGTAAATTCTTCGGCAGAAACAGAGGTCAATCCAGTTTCTGAAATTGTAACTTCACCTGATGTTGATACGAATACAACTACTTTCGTATTTACATTTCTACATACATACATGATTCAAAAAATTAAAATGTTTATTCCTTCATAAATAGTTGTGCAACCGATAAAAAGGCATTATCTTTGTATTGTTAATAAGAAACATAAACTCATCACCATGACAGTAACAGGAATCAACATCGAAGAAAAGGTAAGAAACTACGAAGGAGTAAACACATTCATCAAGAGCCTCAAGCCAGGTTTAATGAAATACGGTCGTCTAACACCAAAGCAAAAACAATTCGCAGAAAAGATTATTATGAACGAAGTTCGTCAATCAGAAGTGAACGTAGAAGAACTACCTCAAAGTCTACAGAATATTGTCAACTACGATGGTGAGTTGAAGTTCGTTAAGGACATCCAAGCAAAATACAACCAATACCGTCGTCTCACTGACAAACAAGTAACCGCGGCAAACAACGCCATCAGTCGTGAAAAGGCGAAGAAGTCTCAGAAAGACCTTAATATCGACTTGGTAGGTAACACCATCAAATTAGGTCGCAACATCGCAATGGATATCAAAAAAGAATACGAGTTGGACTTCCACCCAATCTTGGTTGACGTAACCAAAGTTATCACCGTCTCTGAGAAGGCAATGAGATTGGAGGCCAAACTAACTAAAGAGAACGGTGGTATCTGTCGTTGTTGTGGTCGCACCCTCACCGATGAAATGTCTCAGATGACAGGTGTTGGTCCAGTATGTGCAACGTATGTCGGAGTCCCACACCCAGCATCTCGTAAGGACATCCCACTATTCCAACAAAAAATGTCTGAACGTATTGACGAGGTTGGAACATTCGAGTTTTGGATTCCAAAACGTCAAATCAAAGAGTGGAACGGACACGCAGCAGTATTATTGAAACTCTAATATTAATGGGAGAGGAAACTCTCCCAAAATTTTTTATAACATGAAAAAAACAATTTTATTTTTACTCTTACCAATACTATGTTTTGGTCAAACCTATTCTCAAGCAACCAAGGTAATGTCTTGGCAAGGATATGATTATTATGTTTCAAATCAATCTTTTAGTTTTTGGGATGCAGTCAATCATTTGAATAGTGTGGACACTAACTTAAGACTTTTATCTATTCAAAATTCAAGAGAGAATAATGAACTCACAGATTCTCTTTACAGTCATTACGGTTTTCACCGTTACTGTTGGTTAGGTGGTCATGACACCACAGTTGAGGGGCAATTTAAATGGTTGGACTCCACAACATTCAGTTACACCAACTGGTATTGTGACACCAACTACTGTGAACCAAATGGTGATACATGGGAAAATTATATAATGTTTAATTTTGGAGAGCCAGGTAAATGGAATGACGCAACAAATATTAACGATATTTTCCCATACCTTTTCAAAGTTCAACAAACGTCTTCTGTAGGTTCTGTTGGTATTAATGAATTCAATGAGGAACCTCGTTATATTGTTGCCATTCATGATTTTTCAGGAAGATATATAGGAAAAGACTATACAGTCTTGAAATATGGTGTGTTTTATGTGGTTACCTATAATACCGGTGAAAGAGAAAAGATTATGAAGGGGTATTAGACCCCTTCTGTCTTTTTAGGTCATCTTCGGTGGGTTCAGTCAATGAGTTACCCAAATCCTGAAAACGAGTTTGTCCTGTATAATCTACTTTAGTTGCAATCGCAGAAAGGTTTGACACAAACATCTTTCTAACATCATCTCTTGGATGTGACGCAATTACCGCAGAAAGAAATTCATCACTTACAATAATATTTTTCTTTAGTGTTGGTAAGTGTTTCTCTACTAATTTTTCAATACCAGTTCTTTTTAAAATATAAGTATGAGTATTGTAAAATGCTGACGGTCTAACAAAATGTTCCTTTCCTATCCTTTTAGAATCCATTAATTGTTTAAAGATTCTATGTAACGAGTTGTGAGACATAAGACAAAGGTCCCATTCGTAATCGTCCATCTCTTCGAATATGGTCCAATCTATAGGAACTCTCGGAACAAAATCGTCTTCTAATATCATAATGGTATTATAACCATTTTTATAGGCATCTTCCCAACAACGAGTATGTGAAATCATACCACCAGCTTCACCATAGGTTGTCGGTCGATTCCAAAAATCATATTTAATAGTCGATTCAGGAAGTTCCCAACCGTCATAAAGAGTATATTCTTGACCTTCTTCTTCTATTAATCGTTTACCCACATACCCCTCAAACACCTCAACTTTAGTCCCATAAGGTAGAGGTAACATATTTGCTCTTTCTAATAATTCTTGAATATATTCTTCTCTATGGTCGATAGAGATGATGTATACTTTATCTATATACATAAATTACTTTTTGAATAAAAATAAGGTTTAGAGTAAAATAATAAACCCACCGTGGTGGTGGGTCTATTAAAATTAAATTGTAATAATTTTATAAAGACATTAACATATCCAACAGCTCTTGCTGTGGGAACATATCAAATTTGTCTTTACGTGTATTGGTGTGTGTCCAAATACCTTTTACCTTTCCGTAGTACGCGTCTTCGTTAAATTCAAAGGCGTCAGCACCTTTCTCTTTAACCAACGCAGGAAGACCAGCTCTAATATCAATACCATCTCTTTCACCAATCCAACGAATCCATTTATCCAATGCATCAATCTGGTCATCAGAATATTTGTGCCAAGTTTTGAACCCTCTAAACGGTTTGTCTAACTCAACCAACTGAGATTCTGCAACCTTAGTTCCAGCATATGTTTTACCGTCTTTAATCCATCCGAAGTTACAAACCTCAATACCCACAGAATGTGTATGCATGTGTTGAGAACCGTTCTTTCCCAAGTGCCATCCATATCCACCCTCAGGGAATGCTTGAACCATAACACCGTCAAATTCATCGTTGTTACCCTTCACAGAAGGACCGCCAAGGACAAATTCAGTGGCAACCGCCCCACGAGAGTCTCTACCCCACTGGTCAATTACATTGAATGGATTGTGCCATCCAGCCGTGTGGTGCAAGAACAAATACTCTTTGTTTGTTGGACCGTTTTTATACTCACCCTCAGGTAAGAAGTGTCTGTTTACGATTAACCCGTTTGACGTTTCAAAAGTCTTTTCTGAATCATCAGTAGTAGCAAGACCCATAGCGTCCCAAGTGGCAGGACCCACAAGACCATCAGCAACCAAACCATTAGCGGCTTGCCATTCTTTAACTGCTGCCTCAGTTCCTTTACCGAAAATACCATCTGCATCCGCTCCCAAAAATTCTTGAAGGTCTTTAACCTGTTGTCCTCTCGAACCAATTTTTAATAACATGTTTTTAAGATTTATTATTTTGTTTATTATCCATAAATATACCTTTGACGACTAAGGTATTTATTAGTATATTTGGAGGATACAAAACATTCGTATTTATGACCCAAGTTTTAGTTCTTAACTCAGACTTCTCCCCACACAATGTAACCACATTAAGAAGGGGATTTATTTTGGTAGAAAAAGGTAAGGCAGAAGTCCTACAGAAAGGTGAAGACATCATTACCTCTGTGGGTAACTTTGTTCGTCCCTTAGTCATCCGTCTATTAAACTATGTGCGTTACCGTCCAAAAGGAATTGGTATTACTCGCAAACGTATATTCAAAAGAGACAACTACGAATGTTGTTACTGCGGTAGCAAAAGAAACTTAACCATTGACCACGTCATCCCCAAATCTCGTGGTGGTTCTAACTATTGGGATAATTTGGTGACCTCATGTGGTCGTTGTAACAGTAACAAGGATAATATGACTCCTGAGGAGGCAGGTCTTAAGATGCGTTATAAACCAACAGTTCCAAGTTTATTCTCACGAATTATTGATGAGAATGTGGAGGATACATGGGACAACTTTAAGAAGGCATATTTTAATCCATAAAAAAAGGTGTCCTCACGAACACCTTCCTTAGATAAACTCACCTCCCTTTCCATTTGGTTTGTTTATGAAACGATATTATCTCTAATATCTTTCATCTTCAATTCCATCTTTGAGTTGATATCACCCATCAATGGATTCAACATGTCCACAAACATGTCTTCTAATTCTTTTTCGTTATTTGGGTCCTGAGCCAGTTGAGCAACTTTGCTCTTCATAAACTCAGGTAATGTTTCTAAATAATCAGTTGAGAAGTCTTCAGTGTATACTTCTGCGAGTTTCGATGCCAAGAATCTTGGTTCTGTAAACAATTTTGCAACATCATCGATATCTGTATCACCAATAGCTTTTTCAATAACCTTTTGTTCAAACTCACTAACATTTAATTTACTCATCAAGAATTCTGTAAGTTTCTTTTTTACAGTTTCCATAAATTGGGGACCATCGTCTTGAAACATTTGGTTTAATACCGCAATTAAGTTTTCGTTGATAAGTTCAACATCAAACTTTTGAGTTTTCATGTATTTTACTTCTGAAACTAATTTTGGGAACGTACCACTATTCAATAGTCGTGTATTGATGATTGAAGATTCAGAAATCTTTCTGTTTCTATTTTCTTCTATTTCCTGTAAATGTTTCTTAAGATTTTTCATTATTTCAATTCTATTACGTCATCACCAGTACCGACAGTCTTATTGTTCCAATTAATCATGAAACGTCCTGACTCATTATCTTGTGCCCATCTTGTACTTCCCATTTCATCCAACTTATCGTTGATTTTAGCAAAGTCAAACATTCCACCAAACTTATGTTGTCTTCTACATCTGTAAATTTGTCTTGCTGCGTTCTTTCTTTCCTCATCTGAAATATCAACATCACCAGTCTTACCGATTTCGTAGTATTGTTCAATCAATTCTTTACATTGTGGTTTTGTGATGTTCTGAATTTTAGAAAGTTCTGATAATGAAGAAGCTCTTTCTTCAACACTAACACCTGAAGTTTTTGGTCTATACATCTTGAATTCAGTAAACGACTCAAAATCATCACCATATTTTGCTTTTACATCAGCGACTTCATACATATCAGGATTAATTGGTCTCAATAACGTATAACCTTCACCGTTCATACTTTTGATGATTCTTTTTTGACGGTCAGTAAAATGTTTTTGGATTAAATCCTTAGCAGCGTCAATACCTTCATTACCTGCTTTCTTATAAATGTCGTCCAATAATTTCTTATTCTGGATACCCATTTCTTCTTCCGCAGGTTTTTCATCCGCAACTTTTTCTTGAGATGGTTCTTGTGCGTCCGCAGGTTTTGCCGGTTCTTCAGGACCTGAAACAGGTTGACCTGTCTTTCTATTGTATTCGTAAGCTGCTTGATTCTTTGCACCTGGACCACCAATTAACTTGAAGTTATCACCGTCGGTATATTGGATGTATACTTTTTCTGAATTCGTTGTGAATCCTTGCTCCAATAACACCTTCTCTAAACCTCTGGCCTCAACCAATTCGTAAGATAACTTGTATACAGCAGTTGGTATGTAATCAATGACGAATGGGTCCATATTTTTATCTACAACCATATAGTGGATAAGATACTGCACGAAAGTGTCATCCACCGTGGACATATCAACTTCAACTTTTTCTAAATTTCCACCTAACTCATCTCTAATACGTCCAATAGCCCTACTTTTAATAATCTCACGGTCTTCCTCTTTAAGTTTCTTAATTAAATTAGTACCTTCTCTATCAAAGACTCTGAAAACATCAAACATCTCGGCCATTCTTTGTGAAATCTGCACTTCTTTATTGACTTTTACCTCATCATCTTTTACTTCATCATCTTTTACTTCATCATCTTTTACTTCAGCATCGGCTGGGTCAGGATTTTTTTTCCACATATAATCACTACCAATCGATATGTATGACCACATAAACGTATCGTCATCATATTTTGCACTCGGATTTGATGGAGCCTGACTTGTCCACCCATCCTGTTTAGCTTCACTTCTGGACGTATATGAATGTTCTACTTTATTTTGTTCTAATATAATCTCTAAGCCCATGGTAATTTATTATTTTTATCCTTCAACAGAAGTTATTCTATTATTTGATGAATCATCTGTATCTACATCTAAAGTAACTTTGTATATGCGAGTACCATTTAATTCTTCAACATCTGCAGTTTTTTCATCATTACTAATTTTAATATACCATTGAGTTTCATCAGATAAAACTTCTTTTGGTACATTAATTTTGTTACTCATATGTTCTATAACGTTTTCTTTAGTTAACTCCTTTACTACCTTATGTTGACCTTCATCCTCATCGCATTTCCACCAACCCCATTCACAAAACAGCTGTCCGGAGAATATTTCCTCCCACCATTGCCATCTTTCATCAATGTGTCCTAGGTTATACAAAAGTAAATTTGCCACACCAGTTATTACCGTAGGACCAACACTAAGTATAGTAAAAACCCACAAAATCTTTTTGTTCATCGGCAACGACCTCCACCAATTTGGCTCTTTCTTAAAAACTAATTCCATAGCATCTCTTGTTTGCTGACTAGCACCCCCTCTTAAGTATCTTCCCATAGCTTCCTCATATTGTTCCTTAGTGAAATGTTGCATAGGGCTTCCGGATTTTTTAGCCTTTCTAACAAAATCCTGGAACTGTTCTAGTGTTTGTTTTTGTTTTGCAATAACTTCTGACGGAATATCATCAATAGATTCAGTAGGTATAGTAAAATCCTCAACATCCCTAAATATGGCATCGGCATCATCAAGCACGGCACCTATTTGAGGGTTTGCCTTTCTTGTTACTCTTTCTCTAGCTTCTTGTTGAATTGCTTTCCTAACCTCAGGAGTTGCATCTTCTAAGAATTTAAGATTATCAATTGCACTATCCAATTTTGTCAACAATATATCGGTCTTTTCAGGATTTTGTATAATAAAATCAGCAAAAAGGTCTAATTGATTAGTAAAGTTACTTCCCATTAATCCATTATCAATAATCGCTTTACCTAATTTACTATAATCAATTTGACGTATAAAAGCTTCAAGTACATCATCAGACGCACCGTCTAAAGAACCTCTTAATTTACGTATGGCATCATCACTAAGATTATCAGTGGATTTAACTACTTGTCTAAGTACATCATCACTACTACTTCTAATAAATCTTCTAAAAAATTTAACAGCAGAGGTGTTTTCAAAAAGAATCATATTTGTTCCCATTAACTCAGAGATACGATTTATTTCATTTAATACTTTTTTTTCCATGATTAACTTTTTTATTATAAATATATGTGTTTGTGTGTTTTACAACTCACCTTCCATTTCTTTCATTATGTTGGAGAATGCTTCAGCGATTTCTTTATTTCTTTCCTCATCCGTACCACTGAATTGGTCTTCGATTGCATCTAAAAGAACATCAGAATTTTGTTCGAATTCTTTTTGCAAATCATCAACGGTTATCACATCAAATACTTTTGTCCTAATTGCATATTCTGCATCACCAGTCGCCAATACCCACTCTTCAGTACCTTTCTTTCTAGTGTAATACTTATCACCTTCTTTTGAGTATTCCCAATCATCACCAGGGTTACTTATAACTCTATCAGGACTAACAGTTTGTGATTCACTACTATTCTTAATCCCATACTTCTCGGCAAGTATATCCCATGAATACCAAACCCCACCGAGTTGTAATCCCATTTTTGTAAGTGAGAATAATTTAGGATATTTTTTACCAAACTTATAAACAAATTTTACAATGGTTGATAATTTTGTAACCCCTTTGAACGTAGTTCTAACCAAGTCTTTAACTATATTTATTGCTGCTGTTCTCTTAACCCAATCACTATTTTTTTCAATCCCTTTGAGTGCTTTAATCTCATCGTCCAAATATTTGGCGTTTTTCTTACCAACCTTTCCAGCAAGACGTCTAAGACCCTCTTTGCCGAGTTTATTGACCACAGGTATTCTTTTTACTAATTCACCAAAAGGTATTGCCGCAAAAACCAATGCCAAACCAGCATCATAATTTTCACCTTCTGCATAATATGAGTAAGCATTTGTCAATTCTAAGCCAAGAGATATAAATGGCCCAACAACAGGAATGAAATAAGTACCAAAAGCTAAAATATCCAACATTAGATGACCGTCTATTGGGGGTGGTCGATGATAATAATTCCAATCTTCCAAGTCTTCTTCATATATTCCATACAAAAACTCATATCCCTTCTCACCTTTGCAATACGTTCCTTCACAAAAATCTTCATATTTTGCTAATTCAGTAGCTCTTTTAGATACATATGGTAAAGTGTGCACTAAAGAAGCTCTTCGTCTGGCAGGATTTGTGTCTAATACATCTTGACTAATATATGGTGGTCTCGGTTTTGTATTACCTTCATATCTATTGGGGTCAACTCCACCACCCATTAAGTTTTGTGGTGAAACATATGTTTTGTCAGTGGCCCACACTTGGTCAGTCCCAGGTCTAAACGTATCTATTGATGGTAGAGTTTGTTCACTTAATGCTACCTTATTCTCATTCAAAGTCTTTGATGTATCATAATTCATCTTTAATAAGATGTCTTTTAATATGTCTTCATTTCTTACCATACTGGATTTCCTTTACCTCGTGTTAATCCTGACTCCCACTTAGAAGTCATATCTATTGGGTTTGCTTTACCTCTTGTTAACCCTGTTTCCCATGTAGTCATCGCCGGTCCTGACGGT
>Ga0255782_10001585_pt1 | contig 19405 bp, 18 predicted proteins | sample 101ome_26_FD_179980 | JGI IMG/M metagenome (GOLD analysis project Ga0255782, IMG submission 179980) | Coastal salt marsh microbial communities from the Groves Creek Marsh, Skidaway Island, Georgia - 101408AT metaG (version 2) | ecosystem: Environmental > Aquatic > Marine > Intertidal zone >...
TGGGGGTATCCACGGTGACGTCGAAGAGCACGTCTCGCATGTACGCATCGGCGACTTCCGGGCCGAAAGCGCGCTCGAGCGCTTTGCGAGTCTTTTGATTCCGGAGTTGTAAATCGCAGAAACGGATTTGTGCGCGCAAGGCGGAATCGTCGCCCGGTGGAAGTGCGAGGGAGGCGTCCGAGGCGAGCTCGGCGGCTCGGTCGTGGAGCTGAAACGCGTAATCGAAGAATCGAGCCGTCTCTTCCTCCGCTGTCAGACCGACGCGAGGACCGACGCAGAGACAGAGTGGGCCTAGGATCGCTCGACCCCAATCCGGGAGTTCGCGCACGCTCAGCCCGTCGCCGCGAAGCGTTTCGTCCAACAGCGGTTTCAACGCGTCTACGTACATCGGCGGTAGCGATAAATCCTCCGTCACCGGCGCCACGTCTGCGATGCACAACGAAATGCGCCCGCCAAATCCGACGACGTCCGCGGCGAACACCGGCGCCGCGCGTTCGGCCCACGGATACACCACCACGTGCAAGACTTGAAACCCGCCGTCGCCCCACGCGAGCTCGCAGTGCATCTTCCGAAACGTCTCGCTCTCAAATACCGCGTTCTCCACGTACAGCTTCGCCTCGGCGCCCTCCCGCGGACGCAGAGACACCATCGACGCATCAATCGACGCGCTCGGCGTCGCCCCGCTCGCTCGCCATCGCTCGACGAAGGCTTCCGCGGCGTCTCGAATGACACCCTCTGGCGCCAAGTCTGAACGCCACGTTTCCATCGCCGCGAGGACGATGTCGCGCCGTCTGCGAGGACACCACACCACGCGAGATGACGATGTCGACGCTTCGCGCGCTGTCACGCGTCTCGCGGCGTCGCCGCGGGCGATGCCGAAGACGACTCGAGACGCCGACATGTTTTCAGTTTGCTGCGGAGTCGCCCTGTGAGGCCTTACTTCGCGACGCCGTGACTGCATGCGCGTCGTCGTCGCCGCGACGATGCGACTCTTAGCGGCGCCGACGCGTTGGCATCACGGCGTGTCGGCGTCGCGACGGTGTGCGCGCGCGGTGAGAGCGCGCGCGAACGGCGACGGTGTCGGTTCGCAGGTTGGACGAGAGGCGCGTGACAGTCGCCGCGCGTCCACATCGGCGACGCGTCTCAAGGCGGAAGAGCGCCACGCGGAGACGATGCGAGCGAACATCGAAGCGGATAGGGCGCCCGAACGCGCGTGCGTCGGACGGTGTGTTCGGTGCGAGGGTGAGAAGCACACGCTGCCGCGGACGCGCGAAGCAGAGCGAGCTGCGGCCGAGGTGTGCAAAAGAGTGAGAGAGAGCGGGAGGTTGGATTACGACGCCGACGTGGCGGATGAGAGGTTTAGCGCAAAGTATTTGGATGAGCCCGAGGGTGGGAAGATGATTGGGGTGCTCGTGGGGACAGATTCTAGAACTGGGGAACGCGTCACGTTGAAGGCGTTTAGCGGACAGCTCTTTGGTGCTTGGCGCGTGGACGGATGGGCGCCGCCGGTCGGGTCGCTGACTCACGATACGCCGAGATACGCGGAGGAACACGCGAAGATTAAACGTTTGAGCGCAGAGATTGAGATGAGGCAGCGCGAAGAGAAGGCTTTGCGAGCTGAGATTCGAGAGCTCGTGACGCGCGCCGATGAGCAAGTTGCAGCTGTCGCGGCAGAGGTGAAGAAAGAGAAGGCGGCGAGGCAAACGGCCAGGATGGAGGCGGAAGACAAAACAGTGATTGATGCACTCGACGAGGCGAGTAGAGCGTCGAAGCGACGGCTCGCGCAGCTCAAGCGTGCGAGAGACGCTGCGGTGGCACCGAAATTGGCCAATGTGGCGACTTTGCGGGAGGAAATCGACGCGCTCAAGACGACGCGAAAGGGGTTGTCGCACGCGCTTCAAGACGAAATTTGGGATAGTTACGAGCTCCCTAGTCTCGCCGGTGACGTTATTCCGCTGAGAGACGTGTTTCATCCACCCGTGGATGCGCTCCCATGCGGTTGCGGCGATTGCGCCGCACCGAAACTCCTCACTTGGGCCCATCACCGCGGCATCGTCCCGCACTCCATCGCCGAAGTGTGGCTCGGGGCATCCCGTACGCGTGACTTTCGAGTCGAAGGCGTCTTTTACGGCGCTTGTAGGGAGAAATGCGTACCGATCATGGCGCATTTGCTCTGTCCAAAGCCGCTCATCGACATCCGCCGACACTCGTAAACCGACGGCGCTCTCGCGACGACACGCCGCCTAGCCATTAGAATAGACCATAGACGTAATAATAGCATACTATCATTCGAGTTGACGCCTTGAGATCCGCTCTGGCTTGATCGCAAACGCATCAAACACCGCTACGTGGAGCTTTTCCATGCAAACTGATGCGCGTTTTCGTCTACTGGCTCAACACCCCAAGAGTGGCAGAGCGCTCACCACAACTGCGCACGCGACGCTTCGCTCGACGTCTGCGATGACCGACGTCGACGAAAGGAGCGAGACGAACGACGCCAGCGCATCCACCACCGGTGCGCAATCCTACCGCGCGACGGAGGCGCGCAACGACCCCGCCTCGACCGTGGGCGCCAGGACGGTCGGAGAGGTCAAGGATGCCCTCGGTTGGTCCACCTACCAGTGGCGGTTGTTCTGCATCACCGGCTTGTGCATCATGGCGGAGGGGATTGAGGTCAACTTGCTGTCGTTCCTCGAGATTGAGTGTCAAAAGGAGTGGGGACTGAGCGAGAAGAGGACGGGAGACATTGCCAGCGGGGTGTTCGCGGGCGAAATCGCGGGGTGCGTCTTGTTCGGTCTTTTCGCAGACATGTACGGACGCAAACCGGCGTTCGGGTTGGGAATTCTTCTCGTCACCGTGTTCGGGGTGCTCTCTGCGTTCAGTCGGAGCGTGGAGGAGATGATTCTCTACGGGTTCGGGCTTGGTTTGGGCATTGGCGGTTTTAGCGTTCCGTACGATCTGCTGTGTGAGTTTTGTCCAAACTCGGCGCGCGGGGTGGTTATGATGGCTTTATGGACGTGGTGGACACTTGGTTCGTTCATGGTGCTACAGTTGGCGTCGGTGACGCTCGCGAAGCAAGGTTGGCGAACGATGTGCGTGTACTGCGCGATTCCACCCATCATAAGCACACTCGGTTTGTTTTGGGTCGACGAGAGCCCGACGTGGTTACTTGTCAAGGGACACAAGAAGGAGGCGGAGGCGATTCTTAAGAGAGCGGCGAAGACGAATGGCATAGATATCGGGGAGCTGGAGCTCGTGGAGGAGAAGGAACACCCTCTCGATGTCAGGCTGTTGTTCAAGGGAGACAACGCGTTGCGCACTCTCCTCGTTTGGGTGGTATCTTTCGCGCAAACTTTCTTGTATTACGGCACCGTGTTGTATCTTCCGCGCGTGTTCTTGGTGCTCATGACGGATGGTCGAGACGCCTCTCTCGCGGATGATGACGTCGAGTATCCGTATTGGGCGCTCTGCGCTTCCATCGGCGGCGAGTTACTCGGGAACATCCTCGCCATGACGCTCGTACAAAGATACGCCAGGTCATCATTGACGGCATTCTTCTTTGGCTTGTACGCAGTGGCGTTTCCGATCATCATCGCACCCGTTTCTGACGTCGTCATGGTCATCGCCGCAATGGCTTCGAGACTGAGCGCGAGTGTTGCCGGCAACATGACGTGGTTAATAGCGCCAGAGGCGTATCCAACAGAAATCCGAGCGACGGGACACAGCTGGGCAAACATGCTTGCTCGGTTGGGTGCTTTCGCGACGACGCATTGGGTGACTTCAACGCAGGACACGCAAGTGCTCTTTGCGGGATACAGCGTCGTTGCCATTGTAGCCGCATTCGCCGCCGCGGCGTTACCTCCAGGGCAAATGTCAGGTTCAACCGTGAGTAAGATTAAAGACGCCTAAACTTAAACGATTAGTAGTGTTGTTACAGTACTTGAGTAGATGCATTGGAATTAATTCTAAGGGTACAAATCAATCATCAACGCCTCTTGCTTGTGTGTCAGGCCGGCGTCGGCAATCGTCCCCGTCTGCGTATTTTCGACGACGCGTCTGGGATGCTGCGCTACCAATCTATATGATCCAGGTTCGACGGAAAGCCTCGCGCCATCCGCATGGAGTTTTTCGTAACCGTCTATGAATGAAAAGAGAGACTTTGCGTTATGAGAAGACAGAAATCTTCGCATGACGCGTGAACCGTCGGGCATCTTAAACGCGATGTTCACGACACCCTCCGTCGATGCTTCAGGCTCGTCCGGAACCGCCTCAGCTGCCTCCTCAGCGATTTTCATCCGCGCTCGTTCCTCCGCGTCTTTCTCCGCCTCGATGCGAGCCCGTTCTTCAGCCTTTTCCTTTTCAATCATCTCCTTTGCGAGTTGTTCCGCACGTGCGACGGCTTCCTTCTCCCGATCCGCTCGAAGCGATTCTTCGTAAGCCCTGTTCGTCTCGTCCGCAATGTTCCTCGCGTCAAGAACGTGCGCCGGAGCGGGCGCGCTCGGTCCATAATTCGTTGTCGTCTCCGGCGGAATGTACGCCACACCCAACATCGCGGCTTCAAGCATGCGAGCCTCCTCTCGGTCGATACCTTCTGGCAACTCAAACGCGTCATCTCCAACACCCCTGTCTGCTGCCCCCGGTCGCGAGTTCCCATCACCCGCTCGAAAGCCTAGCCTATCTCGCGTCGTTCGTTGCGCTCTCGCTTCTCGAGCCGCCATGACGGCTCTGAGCGTCCGTGCGGTCGCATCTCCCTCGTCTTCGTCGTCCTCCCCCAACAAGTCTATCGGTCCATCCTCCTCTTCCTCCTCCACTGGCCAATCCTCATCCGAATCGAAGTCATCGGAATCGCGACCGTCGTTCCCATCGCTAATCTCCATCGCGTCGTCGTCGACGCCGTCGGCGGCGGTCAACCTTTGCGCTTCTTCGCGTCGTCTCGCCTCGTGCGCCGTCAAGCGCGCCTGCGCGCTTCCATCGAAAAACCCATCCACCGCCGCGTCCAAATCGTTGTTATACGCCTGTGAGGAGAAGGTTGGACCCAAACGCGATTCGATGATCGTCAGTGAAACCGTCGCGCCGTCGTTGCCGTCGCGACAAAACTACGTTTTCAATCAAACACCATCAACTTCGTCCTCACCAAAACAAAGCAAACCGTCGAGTCGTCGATCCATCGTTCGTACCTCGAGTATCCGCGCCGCTTCCCCCGGTTCAGTGCCCGTGACGCTCGCGTACGTCGCCACGAGTTCGTCCGAAACCATCGAGCGTCGTCGTCGAGTGTGTAGCGTGTGCAAAGCTGACGTTTAAGATGCTGAACGAGGCGACTCTCATAACGTCATTAATCACCCGACGACGCTTCCGATGCCGACGGATGCGTTTCACGCGCGACGCCGAACCGGCGGTCCCGCGTCGTCGCCGACGTCGCTTTCTGCGCGCGCGCGCGAACGCGAGGAGACGACGATGACGGAACGACGGTTGCGGGCGATAGAAGCGGCGATTGAACGCGCAGACGTTCGAACGAACACGCTCGCGAAACTCGTAAAGTGCGCGCGCGATGCGGACGAGGAGGACGCGAGGGAGGTTCGGGAGGTTGTGGAGAAACTTAGGAATGCGGTGGAGCGGCGGGGAGGCGATGGGAGAGGACCGCGAGGGGATCGCATGTGTGATGACGTTGAGGATGACGGTGACGCTGAAACGAAAGCGAGGCGTCGGTCGTTTGACGCGCGAGCGGCGTACGAAGCGTTCGAACGACGGATGGATGCGCGATTGGATCGAATGATGGAGATGCGTGGAAGTGACGTTCGAGTGGAACCACCCGTTCAGGAGTCGAACGAAGAGATGACGCGATTGCGGGGCGAGGTGAAGGAATTGAAGGAGGCGTTGACGCGAGAGCGGGCGGAACGCGAAGCAGACGTCGAACGGTTAGAGTATGAGATTTCGACGTTGCGGGAAGCGTTGCTGGACGCGCGAGAGAGAAGACGGGAGAGGAATACGGATGTGGATGTTAGCGTGTCGACGGGACGACGAAACGGGCGGCGAACGAAGGATGTGACGTCTCGTGAAAAGGAGAACGAGGACATTTCGCAATCCGTAACTGTCGACGACGACGAAATCGAAGCGACGCCGGCGAGTAACGCGCGACCAGAGCTCGAAGCTCGACGGCGACGACTGCGCGCGCTGTACACGGAATTACAAACGCTTTCGTTTTGAAGGCGTCGTCTATCGTCTATGTGCGAATAATTAAGTTGACGATGTTGGGATGAATTGACTGTTTGCGGGGAAAAAGTCAACGAATTCGACGTTGACTGAGTTGACTCGATACGCACTTTTTTCGCGTCGTCACAACGCGATGCGCCTCGCAACTACCGCTGGGTTATCCTTCTCGGTTCGCGAGCGCGTGATTCTCCACGCCTGGGTTCTCGCGCTCTGAGTTGTCGTTGCGGTCATGAGAGCTGGCGCCCCGGTGTCTGATGGATCCCGGCAATCCGTGGCTTCGACTTCAGATGGTTCGATATACGTCCGCGTTCCGACACCCAAGATGCACGGGTACGTGAAAGGATTCCACGATGTGTCGTCGACCAGCGCGCGCGGGCAAACTGCGAAGCTCTTGGTCGCCGTGCGGACGCGACCGGTCGAATCGAACGTGGTTTTCAGCGCGCGAGTGGAGCGAGGCGTTCGCGCTGTCTCGACGTGTTCAGCCTCAGGCGGACGATCGACGAGTGTTGTCCCACACGGCGGCGGCGCCTCTGCGCTGTCGGCGTCGACGCAATCGATTTCTACGGATCGTTCCTTGCAGAAAAGCATACTGCGAGTGGTGAATCGGGATACGGTGGTGGTGGTTGATCCGGATGAGGAAAAGGCGTATTTGGACCAGGTGCAACGACGAAGCAAAGCGAGACGTTATACGTTTGATGTCGCTTTCGGTGATAACGCGACAAACGCGGAAGTGTACGAAGCCACTGGGCGTGGATTGATATCTGCCGTCGTGAATGGGATGAACTCTACGGTTTTCGCGTACGGGTCGACGGGATCGGGTAAGACGCACACGATGATTGGAAACTACGACGAGCCGGGAATGATGTTTCTGTCGCTGGTAGACATTTTCGATCAAATCAAATCGATGGAGCATGATTACGAATTTGAAGTCAAGTGTTCGTACCTCGAGGTGTATAACGAGCTCATTTATGACTTGCTCGTCGTCGATAGCACTCCACTCGAGCTGCGAGAAGATCCCGAACGCGGACCCGTTCCAATGGGACTGACGCGCATTGCTGTCACGTGTCCAGATGACATTACAAAGTTGCTACACGAAGGCAACGAGCGAAGAAGTGTGGATCACACAGAAGCGAATGCGACTTCAAGCCGATCTCACGCCGTGCTAGAAATTAGCGTCAAGCGTTGGGAAAGGAATGCGCGTAGTAAAGCCAAACACGTGCTTTGCGGCAAACTCTCACTCGTCGATTTAGCCGGAAGCGAGCGAGCGGCTGACACGCAAAATTCTGGACAGAAACTGCGAGATGGGGCAAACATTAACAAGAGTCTACTCGCGCTGGCAAATTGCATAAACGCTCTCGGACGGCACAGCAACTCGAAAGCCAAGGGTCGAATGTACATTCCTTACAGAAATTCCAAGTTGACTCGCTTGCTCAAGGACGGGTTATCTGGTAATTCCAGGACGGCGATGATTGCCACCGTCAGCGCGTCATCGGAGCAGTACAATCACACAATTAACACGCTCAAATACGCGAACAGAGCAAAGGAGATCAAGACAAATGTGGCTCAAAATGTTGTCATTGCGCGCGAGCGTCATCATATCGGCGATTATCAGCACGTCATCGATGATCTTCAATCGAAAGTCGCCCGCCTCAAGACTCAGTTGGCCAACAAGGAGGCTTCGATTACGAACGAACGACTGTCGCAAGTGTCACAAAACGCTGCTTCGGTCACAGAGTCGTGGATCGATGCTCTGAGTGATGACATAAACGAAAACGTCGAAGAGCGCATCAACATTGAAAAGGCGCTGTTCGAGCTGGAGGACATCAACGCTCAGAACCTGTACGAACGCTCGTCGTTGAAACGCAGACTCATCGACGTGACAGAAAAGAACCCGCACGATCCGAACAGAAAAGTGCTGAAAGGAAGGATAGACTCGATTGATGAAACAATTCGCGAAAACGAGGCGCTCGGCGCAAAGTACCGCAAAGACATAGAGGCGAACGAGCTCGTTCGCGAGGCGATACAATCCCGCATCGACTCGGCCATGTCTGAGGGGAAATCTCCGAGCTTTCTGCGAATCCTGTCGCAGTATCGGTTGGTTGGCGTCAAGAACATGGAGCTTCACTTTCAACTTGCGATACGAGATCAACTGATCAGCGAGCAGCGAGAGATGATTCAAGGACTTTGGTCGGTGATGTCCTGCGCTGGATTGACTGAAAGTCTCGTTCACGACATTGCCAACCGCGAGGGTATTCGTCTCGGCCGCACGCGTTCTACTCTCCCCTCTGGACGAGACGCAAAAAGTGTTGACGCGTTGCGGTCGCACAAAGACATGACGGAGGCGCCGAGGAATGTCGCTGAAAGCGGCATCACCCGGTCGCGTTCTGGATCGCAAAATCGCACTCAAGACGCGAAAATCGAACCTTTGAAGACGCAAAGGATGGCGCGAAGTCCTCTCGCCGCGAGAAGACACGTCGCTGCGCTCGAACGCGTGGCATCGAGATCAACTTTGTCTGGCGCTGGAAACGTCGAGCGCTTGAGGCCGATGAGCGCGCGGACAGTCTCTCGAGATTCATCCGGCGCGCGCGACCGCATGCGATCCAGCATGACAAGCGAGGTGACGTCATTCCTTCGTTCCGCACCCACGGATAGCCCGCGCACGCGTTTGGTCGAGTCACGGGCGAGTCAACGATTGATTGAGGCTCGTGCTTTGCGCGCACAACGGCAGACGAGATTATCGACGAACGCGGCGCGAGATAAAATAGCGAGATGACGCTTCGTTTCCCTGTCGCTATACATTTGTAACATCACAACGTTTGAGTCGTTTTAGAACGCATTTTCATTTCTACGAAGCATGACTCGGAACACTGGAAGGCCTTCACCGAGAGTTTGCACTTCGCGCTCGCTCGGAATTCCGATTGGGTTCTTGTCCAACCATCCGGCGTGCGCCCAACCCGAACGCCAACCGTCATCTTTCTCGTCGACGGGTTCGACCGGTACCTTCGCAGCTTCCGCAGCCTTGGCTGCGGCCGCCTCGACGTCGTACAGGTCGGCGTCTAAACCGAAATACTCGCTTCCGTAGCGCTCGAATTTATCGCGCATGTCTTCGGTGAGCGAACCGACGTCAGATTGCAAGTACACTCGCGCACCCGGTTTCAACTCGCGCGCGAGCTGCTTTACCAAACCCTCCTGAACGATTCGGCGTTTGTGATGACGCTTCTTAACTGCGAGGACGCGAAAAACGAAAATGCGCGAAACGTCAGTCGATGAAGAGAAATTGAAAACGCGCGACGCGCGACGGAACGAAACGTACAGTGCGGATCCGGGTGCAAAATCGTCACGAGCTCGACGTTTCCACCATTCGCGTTATAGCTCTTGATCCACTCCCCGATAGAAACCGTCGCGTTACATGTCGCAAAGTGAATATTATCCACCACTCCCGACGCTTCGCCCCACTTGAGCCCGCGTTCCACCAACGGTTCCCGCACGTCCACTCCGAGCACGTTCCTCCCCGGGTTCCTCTTTGCCAAGAGCAAATCAAACCTCCCCCCGGCGCACCCGATATCAATCGTCAACGGTTTTGTCGCGTCTGCGTACGCTGAATTCCAATCTGGCGTCGGCGCTTGCTCTTGAAATTTACTGCTCAACGGGTTGACGTGTTGTCGCACCCGCACCCCCTTCACCTTTTGCGACGCCTCCATGAGTTTTAAATCCCCGTACACCGAATCGTCCGTCATGAGATTCGCCCCGTGAGAGACGGTGTAATCACGGAAACCCGTCACTCCTTTCGTTCCGTCCGCGTTATTCCTCGGCCGTTTCGCATCCACAGCCGCATCGGTACCGGCGGCGGTGTCACTCTCGTTTCGTTTCGATGGCGGCGGCATGTCGAATCCGTCCTCGTAACCGTCGCTATCGATCGCTCGAGGCGTCGACGCGCGCGCGCGATTCGCCGAAAGAGTTCTTCGCGCGTTTAATTCTCTCGCGGCTGAAGACCGGATGATCCCAGTCGTCGCGCGGCGCAGAGCGATCGACGACGTGCGCATGACTCTGCCGTCACTCTTCCGCGCGCGACCAAAGACGGTGAAGCATGTTAACCACCAGCGTGACGACGAGAGCGACGACGCCGGCGCGTTGCGTGCGCTCAGTCAACGCCTCACGGCGTCATCGCTCCCGTTCTTCTTCGTCGTCGTCTTCGTCGTCGGCGTCGAGATGGATGCGTGCGACGCGACGACGTGAAGGATCTTCATCGGTGACGTCGTCGTCTGCCATGAAGAATGACGAAGACGCCGAACCGCTGAACGAAGCGTCGCTGGCGGACGTCATGGCGAAACTGAAAGCGGCAGAGGAAGAGCGGGAGAAACTGCGCGCCGAGCTCGAGGCGAAGACGCCGACGACGGATGGGGGAGAAGTGAAAACCGTGGATGAGTTGGCTCGAATGAAGCCAAAGAAGAGCGCGGCGAGAATCGACGGCGTCGGTCAGCGCGAAATCCTCTTTGGTGGTTCGCGTAAGGAGGGTGACGCATGGTTGCGAGACGGGATGGAGTTTTTGGTGCGGGATCAACCCTCTGAAGCCGGGGTGACGGTGGAAGGGATGACGGAGGAGGAAAAGGGAACGGTGAATAGACGGTTGATCGTCGGTTTGGCGCTCACGGCGGCGTTCGCTGGGTTGAGTCAGATTGAGATTGAGGCGCCGGAACCGTCGAAACCGTTGTTCTTTTATCTCGTGCCAATCGTTAGGAGTCGGGAGCTTTTGCGTCGGGCGACAAAGCTCGCAGAGGAGGGCGAGTGGGAAGAATTGAACTCTACCGTGAACGCCGTGACGGGACCGCCGAACGACGTCAAGGAAAATCTCTTCAAAGCTGCGGCGTATTTGAGCGGGAGCCGAGAACAAAAGGCGCGAGAGATTGCGTTTGACTTTTTAGAGTACATGGAGAAGGTCAACTACTCGAAATACTTTGAAAACATGGGCACAGCTGGCGGGGCCAAGGCGGCCGAGTACGCGAAATTTTCGGCAAAGGCGAGCAAGAGCGCCATCGGAAAGATTGACGAGTTCCTCGCCCTCATGGATCGCGAAGCCGTCGATGCAGCGGAGTCGCAAGTCATGGCGTTCTCATCGCCGCAGTTTATCGCCGCGTCGAGCGAGGGTGAACCGGAGTCTGATGTGGCCGAGACGATGGCGGCTAACGATGACGAAATGACGTCCGTCTAGCCGAATAATTTAATGGATTGCACGCATTCGCACTACAAATCATTCACGAGTCGCATCGCGCGACACCGACAGTATCACTAAGCTCGCGATTAAAAGTCTTCTTCCTCCGTGTCCGAGTCTTCGTTATCCTCAAATCTAAGTTTCCATCCTTCGGCGACGAGCTGTTTGCGGACGACGACGATACTCACGCCGTCTTCTTCGGGTACGCCGCTGTCGGCGAGAGACTTTTTATCCTCCAACTCGCGACCTTTATACATACTACGCGTGCGGGTATCGTGACGCCAAACGATTTCGTCAGTCGTGCATGCATCGTAACGAACGCGTCGAGCGAGTCACATCAAATGAAGAGAAGCGTCATTCGCGACGCACATCAGCTCCCAAGGCTCCACAAACTCCTCGAGTCGGTGTAATGACTCAACCGGCGGTAGCCCAATGTGTGACATGACCTATGAAACGCGCGTCAACACAAATCACCGAACAAAACGATACATGAAACAATCAAACCTGCGCTTTAAGTTGCTTCGCCGTCGTCTCGCGACTCACATCCAAGTCGAATTCATCCAAAGCAAAAGTCTTCGTCACCATGCTCGTCTTCCAGTACAGGCTCCATTTATCCACCTGCAACCGCGGTTTGATGTGTACGCGCATCGTGCAGTCGTCACTCGAGCGCCGCGAGATGTGTCGTAACGCACGCGCAATCGTGCGTGCCTCGAGCGTTTCAACTCTTTGTGGGTAACAACACTCCGCGGCAGACACGAAACGTCACAACGCGTCGAAGGACGCCATGTCCGACGACGCGTGGACGACGGTGTCGCGAAAGACGAAAGGAAACCGAACTCGACGCGTCATCGGCGCCAAGGCGGAGGCGGCGCTTCAAGCGGCTGCCGCGGCGACAAACTATGGCGACGAGACCCGAGCTGCGGAATCCTCTCTGAGTGAAGAAGAATTGAGCGCGCGCGCGTCGGCGTGCGCGGGAAAAGTCGAACGCGCGATGGACGATGTGCGAAACTCGCGTTTCGTAGCCGCGGCGTTGGAACGCGTCGAGCGCGCGGTGATGGAGAGACGACGCGGGCGACGCGTGGTGGTTTTAGTTTTGGGTTTGGGTTCGCCGAACGCGAGCGCGGCGGCTCGGTGTCAGCTCGCGTTGGCGAAATTGATGGGCGATGCGATCGATCGCGCGTGCGGTGAGGATGGAGGGCTCGTGAAGATTAAACTGAGAGATCCATGTTTCACGCTTGTGGATGAGCGGTTTCTCGGCGATGTGTTTGGGTGCGAGACGTTGACGGAAGAGGCGTGCGACGCGTACGTGCAAGACACGTGCGACTCGGCGAATGAGTTTGTGTTGTTTTACATGCCGCACTGTGAAGGGCACCTGTACGAGTCTGTGGTTCGCGCGCGATGGAACGTGGGTGCGATGCGGGACTTCGTGTGCGTCGGCAACACGTTCACGACGTACGCCGAACGTTGGAGCTTGAAGAACGCAGACCCGGAGAAGAAGAAACCGACGCGCGTGATAGCCGCCTCTTCTGTGTGCACATCTTCCTTGGTCGACCCCGGGGATACGTTTGACGTTCCGGGGGCGTTTAACGACACGAGCGTGCAGTATTTCAGCGTACAAGACGCGTTACCGAATGTAGATGATGATTAGCCTCGTGATTGCTGCTGTAATTTGATTTATTAGAGACTCTAGTAATGCTACCGGATGACAAATTCGTCCACCATCTCTTGCGACGTCGTCCATAGTTTCGCGGCGTTGACGCTCGTGCGCCACTCAAACAAACGTTCCGGGAAATGCAGTTGCGGCGCGAGAAATTCTGTGCCACTCGACAAGAACCAGTCACCAGCCTCGACGAGTTGCTCTCTCGTCGCACCGGGGTACTCGAGACCCGGATCGATGAAAAACTTACCCGTCTGCCGAGCGGCTTCGTCGGAAGTGGCGAGCCAGACGCTCGTACGAGCACCTTCGTCTGGATTGCGAATCCCCGCCTTGGCTGCGAGTTTTCCGGCGAAACTTTCTCTCTCCTTGGCGAGGTCGCGCTTGGACTGCACCAAATCCGGCACCGAGTAACGCACCAAATTCGTGGTGACGATGCCCGGATGTAAACTATTCGCAACTATTCCATTCTTACCCTCGCGTCTCGCGTATTCATCCGCAAAGAGCACGTTTTGCGCCTTGGACGCCCCGTATGCGTACCACGGGTCGTACTCGCGCTTGTTCCAATCTAAATCGTCCAAATCTAACGCGAAATCTCCAATCATCGAGAGAAGACTCGACACGCTCACGACGCGTCCGCGCGTCTCTCTGAGCATCGGCGTCAACGCGTCGGCTAACAAAAAATGACCCAAATGGTTGATACCAAAGTGAAGCTCGTGTCCTTGCGCTGTGCGTTCCAACGGTGCCGCCATGATGCCCGCATTCAACACGAGCGCGTCCAAGGCGAGATCCGATTGTCGATCCAAAAACGCCAACGCGTACTCGCGCACGCTTCTCAAATCTGTAAGCTCGAGCCCGACGGGAAGCGAGATGACTTTCGCATCCTCACCCACATCGCGTTTGAGCTCTCGCACCGCCCGTTCCGATTTCTCAACGCTTCTACACGCGACGACAACGGTTCGCGTACCCTGCGCCGCGATTTGCTTCGCCGCGGTGTATCCGACGCCGCTGTTCGCTCCGGTAATCAACACGCACGGCGTCTTCGGCGCCGCGTTCTCGACCGCCTCCTCCGCCACCGCTGCGAGCGGCCGAGCGAACGCCGACGCACCGGCGGTGGCGAGAAGCGTCGACGCGATCGCCGCGTCGCGTAAAACGTCTCGCCGCGTCCGCGTCGCGTCGTTCGGCGTGTTTTCAGTCGCTCGGGCGACGACTGCGTGATTGCGATGACGTCTGCGTCGCGTCGGGTCTCTCGATCGCGCGCGAGCGCTGGCGTCGGGACGCGCGCGAGGCGTGAGTCGCGCGCGCGCGTGAGTGGCGAGCATGGCGCGGGCGTTCACTGCGCGAGTGCGCGTCGACGCTCGGATGCGCGCGACGAGGAGTGCGGCGCGGATAAAGTGTTTGTTTGTTTGTTGAACAAAAGAGGATGTTTTCACAACGCGCGTCGCGTGTTATAATAGTCTACCGGTACTTACTTGGCGACGTGGTCGCCCTCCTTGCCGTTGCGAGAGTAGTTACCGAGCGCGGCGGCGCCAGCCTTTTCGAGCTCGGCAATGTAGAGGTCGCCCATCTCCTTGAGCGGGAGCTCAGACTTGCCGCGGCAGAGCTCAAAGAGCGGCATTTGGAGCGCGGCGGACCAGGAGAAGGATAAGTTCCACGGATCCTTGGCAGACTTGTGCTTGTTGATGGCATCGAGGCGCGCGGCGGCGTCTTCGAGGGATTGACCGCCGGATAAAAAGTTGGCGGAGACCATGGCGGTGGGGAAGCACCGGCGGAAGACTTGGAGGTTGGCGATGGCGAGCTCGTCGACGGTGTAGTTGGTCTTGCACGCCTTGCCCGGATTGACCATGTTGGACTTGAGCAAAGCGCCCTCCATGTACACGCCCGCGTCGAGCATCGCCTTGAAGAGCATGCTCTGAACCTTGACGTTGATGCGAACCGCGGTTTCGAGGTCGTGGTCGCCCTTCAAAGAGATATCCGGCTCGACAATTGGCACGAGGCCGACATCTTGGCAGATGAGCGCGTATCGAGCCAAATCCTTCATGTTGCACTCAATCGTGTACTCGCTCGGCTGACCCGCAGCCACGTCAATCTCGAGCGGAGATCTCCACTTGGCAAACTTGCATCCGGCATCCTTGTACTCTTGGCAGCGAACGGCGAGGGAATCCAAGCCTTGCATGACGGTGGCGCCGCTTTGGCCCGGAAGTGCGTACACCTTGAGGTGCGGCTTCACCCCCGGCACGATGCCCAATTCGGACAACACCTCCGGGAAAAGCTTTCCATTCGACGTGCTCTTTTGGTACAACGTCTCCGGATCGAGAATCGCCGCGGACAAGTACTTGTTCGCACCCGGCGTCTCGAAGAGCATCTGCCGGTACGCCCGTCGGTTCTCCTCCGTGTTCTCCACCCCAACGTTTTCAAACCTCGATCCGATCGTCCCGGGACCTTCATCGCACGCCGTGATGCCCTTACCTGCTTGGCCGATCGCCGCGCACACCGCCTCGAGTTCCGCCTTGCGTTCGGCGCTCAGGTGCGCGCCGCCGTGGCACGAGCACGGGCCCCAGGCATCGGTCGCGTGCACGCGAACCGTCTTACGCGTCGTCGTCTTACGCGTCGATTTCCGCGTCGCGGACGCCGCGGGAGCGATAGTCGCGTGCGTAAATTGTTGAGCGAGCATTCGTGACGAGGGCGTGCGAGGGGGCGATGGACGAGGCTCGAGCGTCGTCGAATGGTGGAAGTGCGCGTCTTATCCAAATCAATCGGTCGCTTTTTCGTCACTCTCGGACGCCATGCGACGCGCAGCGCGATCGGTATCGGCGTCGACAAGCGCCCCGAGTGCGTGGACGTGGATACCGGTTCGAACGCACGGCGGCGGTGGTTCCGACGGCGGCGCGAATGACACCAAGACGGTGCCGACGTACGGGGAAAAGGCTGCATTCTTCATTGGCGCAGCCGAAGAGTCTGGTCGAGGCGCGTATGCCGCGCGCGCGCTCGTCGCGGGTGAGCGCGTCCTCGCCGGGGAGTCCCCGATGGCGTGTCACGCGACGCTAGCGAACCGCGGGATGAGGTGCGATCGGTGCTTGCGCGCGACCGCGGGTGGGCGGCGGTTTTGTTCGGCGGCGTGCGAAGCAAAGGCGAAGAGCGAGTACGTCGCGTTCGAGGACGCCGGCGTGGATTGGAGCGAGTTGGAGAAGTATTGCGAAGAGAATGGTGGGTTGAAGTTTCCTTTGCTCGCGCTGAGGATGGCGTCGATGATTTCGACGGGTGCGCTCGATCAGAGGACGGTGGATTGGTTGTGTCACGCAAACAACGCGACGTCGAGGGAAACCATGCCAACGCAGTGGTTGCGCGAGAGCGAAATGGTGGCGCGCGCGTTCAAGGCGAAACCGGGCTTTGTCACTCCAGAGTGGTACGCCGGCGTCACTTCGAGGCTCCACTTGAACTCGTTTCGGGTGGAAATTCCAAGCACCGACGTCGACGCGACGCCGACGCCGAACACGACGGTTGATTTTAAGGATTTAATATCCGCCAGTCTCGACGCATCCGTGCGCGGACGAGGCTCTGGCACCGCCGTGTACAGATATCCGAGTCTCTTCAATCACTCGTGCGATCCATCGGTACACGTTACGTGGGAACACGGCGACGCGACGCTCGTCGCTCGAGCTGCGCGAGACGTCTCGCCGGGCGAGGAACTCACCATCACGTACATTGACGCCGACGCCTCGGCTTCTACGCGACGCGCGACGCTCGAGCAATCCTACGGGTTTCGCTGCGTCTGCCGCCGGTGCCTCGCCGAGGAATAGCGACTAGCGACTAGCGAGTAGCGCGTTGTCTTTGACGAACGAATAGCCTAACATTACACGAGTCCTCCGCTGACTTACTTCCCACGCCCCGACTCTCTCAACACCGCCGCCAGCGCCGCGTTCCCCGACGCCGCGATCCCATCCCTCTCCCCCTGCGCCACCCGCGACGAGAGATTCGCCTCCACGCGCTCTCGACTCGGCGCGTACCACAACACCGCCGCGGGTCCAGCCGTGAGCCACGCGCTCGCCGCCGCGAGTTTAAACGGCATCGTCGCCCGGCGTTTCCAAAAGTGCGTCGCCGCGGCGATGGACGCGACGCCAGCGAACGCCAGCGCCCGCGTCATCGTCGTCGCGTCATCCTCGCGCATCGACCGAACGAGAACGCCGGCGACGACGGATGACGTGGGTGACTGACCATCGAGTTCGTTATTTAGAACGGGATCGGGTCTTCAGACGACGACGCGCCTCGCGTCACTCGAAAAGACGCGCGGGTTCGTCGATAGAAGACGAGAACGCGACGAAAGATGTTCTCCGCGGCGTCTCGATCGATCGCCCGGCGCGCGTCGGCGACGGTGTCGCGCGTCGCGACGAGAGAATCGAAGAGGAATCTCAACGTCCACGAGTACCAGGGCGCTGAGTTGATGTCAAAGTACGGCGTCAACGTCCCGCACGGGATCGCGTGTAAGAGTTTGGAGGAGGTTGAACGGGCCGTGGATGCGTTGCGCGGGGACGAGGTGGTGGTCAAGTCGCAGATTCTCGCCGGTGGACGCGGGTTGGGTACGTTTGTCAACGGGTTCAAGGGCGGGGTGCACATCGTTTCGAAAGCCGACGCGAGAGACACGGCGGCGAAGATGCTCGGGCAGACGCTCGTGACGAAACAGAGCGGTCCGGGTGGGAAGCCGGTAAACACGCTGTACTTGGCGGAGAAGATGTCGCTGAAGAGGGAGATGTATTTCGCAATCATGCTCGATCGCGCGAGTGCGGGTCCGTTGGTGATCGCGAGCGCGGAGGGAGGAACGAGCATCGAGGACCTCGCGGCGAGTCATCCGGAGAAAATCATCAAGATGCGTTTGGATGTGAACCGCGGGATGTCTCAGCAGCAGGCGGACGAGCTCGTGAAGCGGTTGGGGATCACAAAGAACCTCGACGGGGCGGCGAAACAGGTGCTGGCGCTGTACGAAACCTTTGAGAAGAGCGACTGCACGATGATCGAGGTGAACCCGCTAGCGGAGGATCAAGACGGGAACGTGATCGCGGCGGACGCCAAGTTGAACTTTGACGATAACGCCGAGTATCGACAAAAAGAGCTCTTCGCGCTCAGAGATCCTTCCCAAGAGGATCCTCGCGAAGTCCAGGCGAGCAAATTCGACTTGAACTACATCGGCTTGGACGGTAACATTGGGTGCATGGTCAACGGTGCCGGTCTCGCCATGGCGACGATGGACATCATCCAGCTCTACGGTGGGTCCCCGGCAAACTTTTTAGACGTCGGCGGTAATGCGAGCGAAGAGCAAGTCGTCGAAGCGTTTAAGATTTTAACCGCCGACGCCAAAGTCAAGGCTATCCTCGTGAACATTTTCGGCGGCATCATGAAGTGCGACGTCATCGCCAGCGGCATCGTCGCCGCCGCAAAGCAAGTCGATCTCCGCGTCCCGCTCATCGTTCGTCTCGAGGGCACGAACGTCGAGGCTGGGAACGAAATTCTCAAGTCTTCGGGATTGAAAATCACGACGGCGGAGGATCTCGACGACGCCGCGCAAAAGGCGTGCGCTTCGCTTTGACGCTATGTACCCCAACGTCGCTCGCAATCGCGCGCGCGCGCGCCGCGGTGTACTTTTAACAGTTTCAATACACGCACGCAATCATTACAACGGGATGAAAACGACACACCCTCTCTCAATTATTTAACCTCGACGAGCTCGACTTCGAATTCCAGCCTCGAATCCGGCGGCACGCGACACCCCGTTCCGCCGGCGTCGCATCCCGCCCCTCGCGCCCCGTACCCGAGCGACGCCGGGACGACCATCCTCCGTTTCCCACCCACCCTCATCGGCGTCACCCCCAACTTTTCGTCTCCGTACACGCACGCTTCAAACCCTCGCACGACTTCCCCGCCGCTTCCAAAGATGAAAAATTTCCCAGAATCCACCCTCGCCCCGGTATCCGCGTTCTTCACCGCGTAATTCACCTTGACGACGTCGATCCCGACAATCGGTTCGGTCCCGCTCGCCCCGACTTCGTCGTCTGTGATCTCTATCTCGCTCGCGTCCGCTCGATCGGTCGACCGCGTCGTCGTCGTCAGCAGCGCGAGCATCGGCGCACCGAAAACCATCCGTCGTCGCGTCGAGACGCCGCCCGTCACCGGTCCTCGTCGTGCGCGCGTCGTAGTCGACGCGGTCGACGCGGTCGACGTCGACGCGGTCGACGTCGACGCGATCGGTGTCACCGCCATGTCCGTCGCGAGGTCGGCGAAACCGCGCGCGCGCGCGTCGTAATCGGGTCCGCCGCCACTTTTGCACTTTATTCGAGGCG
>Ga0255782_10001604_pt1 | contig 19227 bp, 12 predicted proteins | sample 101ome_26_FD_179980 | JGI IMG/M metagenome (GOLD analysis project Ga0255782, IMG submission 179980) | Coastal salt marsh microbial communities from the Groves Creek Marsh, Skidaway Island, Georgia - 101408AT metaG (version 2) | ecosystem: Environmental > Aquatic > Marine > Intertidal zone >...
AGGACATATGGGGTCACTGAGGGGTGATTTATTGAGTCATGACTCGTCGTTTTGGGTCGTCGTCCGTCGTCGTTCATGATGGTTCGGCGCGCGTCACGACGACGTCGTCACATTTCGCGCGCGGCGTCGACGATGCTGCACGTCTGCGCGCTGACGCGCACCGGGGAAGGGAAACGAATCAAAACCATCGTCGATGGTCTCTCCGCGGGCGTTCGCGGGCGAAGCGCTTCGACGGTGAACGCCGACGCAGAGGAGACGACCGAGGATTTAGGCGTTCGGTGGTTGGTTTTGGACGGCGCGTCGGCGGTGGAAACGCGCACGGGGGGGGAGATGTGCGAGGAAATCTTCCACGGGGCGAGAGTCGGGGATGTTTTAGCGGTTCCGGTCGCGTTCGGGGCGGTGCGGGCGGTGGAGGAGGCGGTGCGACGGGAGGACGAGGACGCGGGGAGAACCGGGGCGGAGGCGACGCGCGCGAAGTTCGCGTTGAGGTTGGGCGACGCCGAAAACGGTGGTTCGAGTGGGGTAGGGAGGAAGGGTGGGAAGGTTTCGTTGTCGGTGTCGTCGTCGTCTGCGTGCGTGAAACGCGGGAAGGGGAGCGTGCGCGCGGAGGCAGAGGTGGAGCGGGACGCGCGCGGGTTGTTTCCTCCAGACGCGTCGCCGAGCGGCAAAGCGAGAGAGTTTGCGTTTACGTCGCGGTCGATCGATGCGTGGAGGGAGGAGCTCGGTCGGGAGAATGGGACGCCGGTGAAAATTGTCGGGTACCTGAGCGCCGCCGCGCAATCGGAATGGGATTTATCTCGCGTGCGAGAATTGTGCGACGAGAGCGTCGAAGCAGACGTACACGTGTGTCCAAACGACGTCGTCGATTTAGCTGGACATCGTACCCCGAACACGCGGAGAAACTTTGAGTTTAGAAAGATGCCTTTCGGTGAGCTCATGACGAGGGTGTCGCGCGACGTGGAGGCGAAAATGAAGCTCGAGCCGGTGATTGAACGCGGTGAGAGGTACTACTTGCGAAGCGTCGACGGTAGACTCGCTGCGAATTTGCATAGGACGCACCCTCGGCTCGCCGACGCGCTCAATCTACCAGTCGTGTGGCCGGCATCCAGATTTCACAGCTCTGTCTTACGCATCAGTTCGTCGGACACGACGCTCTGGACGCACTATGACACGCACGATAATTTACTCGTGCAAGTCGTCGGACGCAAACGCGTCACGCTCTTCCCACCCGAGGCGGATCAGTACATGTACGTGCAAGGATCGAGCTCGCGCGTCGAGAACATTTCGCCCGACGCCAGCGCAGAAGATCGTGCGAGGTTTCCTATGTTTTACGAGCGCGCGTCGCGCATGCGAATGGAGATTACCCTCGATGCGGGCGACGCGTTGTACATTCCGGCGTTTTGGTTTCATCACGTCTACGCCGAGAGCGCCGGGGAAGCCTCAGTCGCCGTCAACGTCTTTTGGCGAGACTTGACGAATGACGAGTACGATGCCAAGGATATTTACGGTAACAAAGATATCGTCTCAGGTAAGGAAGCGTGCGAACTGGCGCTGCGCGCCGGGGACGCGATGAAAGAGTTACCCGAGCCGTACAAGAGCTTTTACGCGCGTCGCGCCATTCGCGCGTTGGCAAATCAAGTAGGCATGCGCGTCACCGTAAATGATTAGCGCATCGGTAGGTAGAATCGGTAGTTTTTAGCAGTTGAAAAGTCGTGTTTAATACATCATTCATTCTTCACGCGTACGTAGCATTCAATTGTTCTTGTGTACAAAAGTCGGCGTCTTCATTCTTCATCGTCTTCTGTGACGAACGACGGGTGAAACAATCATTGCGAAATCATTCATACTTCTCGAAACGCGACGACCGGCGCTTCGCACAATGTTTTCAAACGCTTCAATCTCCTTGACGTGCGCATCTCTGAACATTCTAAACGCGACGAGCGCCAAGAATGACAGACAAAATCGAGCTCTCGCGCTGACGCACGCAAACGTGGCGACGCCAATGAGCAATCCACCAATCCAACGCTTCGGAGCGCTGAGCGCGTTGAAACGTGCGCTAAAGAAGACGTAGACATTGAAATACGTATTCATGAGCGGGTACTTGTACGCATCAAAGAGCGGCGGGAGCGTGAAGGCTCCAACCCAGAGCGTCGTAGCCACGGCCCACGCCGACATCACGTGACCGAGCGAGCTCACCGTGTACAAGGCTAAAAACGTTCTGAACACCGCCTTGTTATCGCGCCCGGCTAAAACACCGTGATGTCTCGCCGCCCAGACGTTAAACCCGTGCGCCATGCGCTCGGCGGCGTCTCCGAAAGACTGCGCGTCGAGCTTGAGCCCGTAGGACAACCGGGGGAACATGACGGCCCACACGTACTTGTACACGATGTACGCCATCGACGTGTACGACGCCACGCTCACTCCACTCACTGTCGATCTCGGAACGAGACGACATCCCAACAATATCGTCATCCCGAGCGTAAAGTGAATCGCCGATCGCGCGGCGTCCTTCCACAACAAAACCTCGAGCACGGCGCCTCGCGCGTCGCCCCGCCCGGCGTCGCCTCGTCCGTGCGCCACCCTCGACGGTACCCGTCTGATTGGCTCCACGCTATCCGTCACCGCCGCCGTCGTCGCCGTCGTCGCCTCAAACCGTCTCCCACCGCCGAGATACGGCGTCAACGCCCCGCGTCGATCAAACTCCTCCGTCGGCGCCCGCCCGTCTTCAAAGCTCACCGGCGTCGCGTCCTCCGTCCTTCGCACCGTCCCGAACGCCGCATCGATGGACTCCACCCGTCGTCTCAACTGTTCCGGCGTCTCCACGAAATCCGCCCCGACCACCGTGGTCCCACCGCGTTTCAGCTCGACCGTCGACGCCCGAGACGCCGAACCATCGACCGTTCCGCGACGATTCGAGAGCTCCTCGAACGGCTGACGATGATGACGATGATGTCGTCCGTACCGATCGTCCGCGCTCTCCGGCGTTCGTCCGACGACGTGAGAAAACATCGCGTGTCTTTCCGTTCGCGCGCTTCGCTCCGGTCGCGATCGGCGCCGGGGACGCGTCGCGCACTCGCGCGTTCGAAACGTCGATTCGCGTCGCGTCGCATCCATTCGTTCCCCTCTCGAGTCTGTGTTGGGGTGCCTAGTTTTTGGTCTCAAAACCAGGCACCTCTTTGCATCGGAGGCGGTCGGTCGGTCGGACACGATCGAACGACCGATCGAACGACCGACGCGCGAGTGCGCGACGCGGCGCGAGGCCCGGGCGGCGGAGACGCGTCGCGGAGTGGGAGGAAGACTTTTTTGTCGTTTACTTTTTAGGCGTCGGCGACGCGAGGATAGACGGTCGCGTGGGAATCGGGGATCATTCACTCAGCGATCGCATGGTGTTCGACCTCTCGCCGCTTCGCGCGGCGTTGCCGAGGAAGACGTCCGCGAGTCTGAATCTGTTGCTCGCGGTGACGGACATGCGAGAAGGGAACGCCGAGCGGTTTCGTAAAAACCTGCGGTCGGCGATCGAGGCGTTCGGGGACGGATCGATCGTGTCGAAAAAGTTTAACACGCTGACGAAGAGACCGTTGTCGCTGCTGACGGAGGCGTTGGGGACGGGGAGGACTGAATTCGTGAAGGTTTTGTTGTTGGAGTTCGGGGCGGACCCGAACGTGGTCGTGGACGGGCGGAGCGCGCTGAAGCGGGCGTTGGTGGAGGATGAGGCGCAGTTTAGGACGCTGATGGAGGCTGGGTTTGAGCGGTACGTCGCGCCGAGGACGTTGGAGGATTACGTGGGGGAGAAGTGTCCGGAGGGGTTGTCTCGCGTGAAGGCGTGGCTCGAGGCGAGGAGGAGTCGCGAAAAGGTGGTGACGACGAAGAAGGAGGTGAGAGTGGGTAGGTCGCTGTCGGAGACGACGCTTTCGTACGGGCACGTCACCGAATCGGTGGAAGTCGCGACGGTTGGATCGGGAGAGGTTAGCTCTGTACGAGCCGCGGAATCGACGGTGACTCAGGAACCGTCGACGACCACCACAGAGGCGGAGGGCACGGCGGAGTCGAACAATCGGTTCGAAGATTACGCGCTAGGTATAATACGAGAAGACTTGATCCGACTTACCGACTTGGAGCTCGAAATTACCCGGTATGAGATTGAGGGCAACTCGCCGGATGACATTAATCGTTTGCTCTCCGCGGAGAATTCTCTTGAGGAAATTCTCGCCAGGTTGGATTCGCTCTTCGAAGGGGAGAATGAAGAAACCGTCACTAGGCTGCTTCGAAGACATCGCCAACATGCGACGAATCGTGTGTTGACAGCGTGCGGTCGTATCGATCGACTTTTAGAGCCCATCGTCTACGAAGAATGAGGAGGGAATATGTATGGCTCGCAGTAGCAAAGTCAGTAGCATTAGTACATTTGCCGCTATACAACAATGAAGACTAAAAGTTTCTTCTAACGCAAATCGTTCCCACGCCGCTCTTGCGGCGTGTTCCTTCCAGAGTTTTGCTGCGAGCGCACTCGAGCGTTTTCGAATTCTTCCCCGAGAGCGCCCAAGATGCGAAACGCGGACATCGCCCCCTGATGTACAAAAGCGCCAATCTGCCCAGCCACTTGCGAGACGGACTGAGCGTTAATCTCAGCGCTATTTGTGTCTGCTCTAGGAGCCGGTGCGCTCGTTCGATCTCTGCGACGTCCAAAGGAGAAACTGGCAATCTCTCGCTCTCCAGAATCGAGTATGCGAACCTGCGAGCTTCTCGTCGACGATTCTTGCGCCCGCTCGCGTCTCTTCTCCGCCTCTACGTCAACCCGATCCACGAGGTAATCTATGATGTACGACACGTCTTCAGAGACGGTGTACTTTGGCGCGTTCCCTCCGTTCAAATCCATGGCTGCGCGAGCAATCTCTTCGTCGTCGTGTGGATTGACGCGAGTGCCCATCAAGAAGTGTCGCGCGAGGTTCATCACGTTGCGGTCACCGCCAATGTCTCTACCCGCTAGCAACGACGCTGACGCTCGAGCGATTTTCAGTCCTAAATCAACCGTGCTCTCAATCTGTTCGCTCATCCGGTTGCCGTACCTAGCCCAAGTAGCAAAGTGTTCGCAGTTGTTTGCTCGCACGCAATACCCGCCGTATCGCCCCTCGTAAAACGCTTGATCCACCGCCAGCTTACACCGATCCATAATCTCACCGATTCGCAGCGGCACAAACAATTCGTCGTATTTCGCGTTCCCGCACCTCGGATCTTCGCCAACCTCAGCCAACGGCGTGAGCACACACGACGCGTTTTCATCCATATCTCTATTCCGTCCGTCGTCCTCGCTCGACTCGTCGGGATCTGGCGCCCCCCACAGATGCGCCACGCACTCCACACACCGATCCCATGGATCGTACTCATTCACCCAACGATAAATCCCGAGCGCGTCGTCCCACACACCGACGTTTCCGACGTACACTGCCCAGTGCGTAAACGGCACGTCAAAGAATCTCGTCTCTCGTCTGTGCCAAAACAACACATCCCCCGGTCGTTTTTCGCGCCCGCGTCGCGGCCAGACGTACCCATTTTCCGCTCCTGGATCTGTTCCATGCACGCGCGATCTCCCGGGTGGTCTTTCCGCGGTTACTCGCTCCATGGACGGCACAGACGCGGTGGCGCCAGAAACATCGTCTTCAACAACACTCAAACCGACACCGTTGACGCGCATCGTCATCGTCGTCGCGCGCGTTTCGGTCGACGACGACGGCGACGACAAAGACGCATCCGCCATCGCCGCGCGCGCATTCGGTGCTTCTTCACCGTCCGCCATGATGAATGCGCGCCGACGACGACTTGTGACGAAATGAAGTGCAAAAACGCCACAAACCACTGCTGACTTCGGACGAACGAACGAACGATGACGAACGGGGAAACGCCCGCGGATGCGTCCAAGAAAACAAAGGGTGATTTATCGTATCACTACTGGCACGGACGGAACACGGGCGAGGCGCCGGCGGCGACGGCAAAGGTACGAACGAACGAACGACGACGACGTGCGTTGAGATGCACTTTTTTTGCATCTTGTAGAAACCACTTTCTAGAAACCACGACGACGACTGACGAACGGCGAACGCGCGCGCGATACACGCACACAGAGAATCACAAACGAAGAAGCCGAAGCGTTGACGCGACAGATTTCGTCGACGCAAATCAGCGCTTGGAACTCGGCGGGGACTTGGGAAGAGCGCGGGCACACGGCGTGGGCCAAGGCGAGGTTCGAAGCGCTCGTCGTCGAACGAGGGAAGTTTCGTCTCGGAGGCGCCCACGAGGGAACGACGGTGACGATCGATGGGGTGAAGAAGTGCGAGGGTGACGCGAGCGTGGTGATGATTCGGGGTAAACCGAGGCACGGGTTTGATTTTGAGACGACGTTGACGTGGACCGCCGTCTTTCCCTCAGAGGACGAAGCGGACAAGGAAGACGGGTCTGACGACGACGAGGACGAAGACGGTGGGATTGAAATCAAGGGTACAATACACGTTCCGGAGGCGTCTCGTGAGTGTGCTGAAGACGAGGAGTGTCAATTCGAAATCAAGTTGGAGGATCGAAAGGCGGAGAGGCGGGATAAAGAGGACGCGTGTTACGCCGCCGTCAAGAAAGGCGCCGAAGACTTCCTCGTCGATATTCTCAAGACCATCGACACAGAACTCGCCGAAAGAGCCAAGGCGTGAGCCGACGATCCAAGGCATAGCCGCGATATTGGACTTCTTTTGAGAGTAGCGCCGCTCGCGCGTGCGCTTTTTTATCAATTTTTTTGATTTATATTGCAAAAGTCATCGTCGAAATCATCGCAATCGTCGTCGACGTCGTCTTCATCGTCGTTGATACAACCAAAAATTTCCAACAAGGACGTCGTCTCCATTCGCTTCGTCGTCGATTTGGTTTTTAGCGACCGCGCGAGAGCAAGAGTTCCGCCGACTCAAATTCCTGGAACACGCGATCCTTTCTCTTCGCCGGGAACGGGTACTTGGTACCAAAGTTATTAAAGTGTCCACTCACCGCGTTCAACGCACTGTACACCTGACCGTACGACGGTTTACCCGTCGTCGCGTTATCTCTGCGGTACTTCGCGACCCATGCGTTTGTCATTTGTCGCGTCGTGTTGATCGATTCTTCGCGTCCCTCCGCGCCCGGCGCCAATTCCAACGTCGATTTCACCTGCGCGATGATGGCTTGCGTTTCCTTGGTGTACTTTTCTTCGCGAGATTCGCCTCCTCCAAATCCAAACGCCATAGCCTGTCGAGTAATCAAAACGCGAAGCGCGTTCGAGTCAGTCAGTCGACACCTCTTCCAAACCCAAACTAGCGATAGCGTTCAATCAATCATGATCACCCTCTTTCCCGCGTATACCGACGTAGAGCGACGAACGCGACGCGAGCACGACACGAGTAGCACGCTTCTCGACGTACCTCACGCGGGGCGGCGACCAAACCGCTCGCAACCGCGAACGCGACGCCGCGCATGACTGCCCGGCGATCCATCGACGTCACGCCATCCGTGGACGCCTTGGACGCGCGCGCGACGACGAGCGCGGACGCCTTACGCGAAGATTTGCGCGCGGTCGTCGGGCGCGCGACCGTGGTGCGCGCGGCGGTGTGCGTCGGGGCAATGGTGAACATTGTGTACGCGGACGGGGCGTCTTTGTGTGGCGATCACTGTTGTGACGATGTGTGAAAAAAGTGGTTTGGTCAGTTGGTTATTGAAGAACGCGCGCGAATTGGAAAAAGATTTTTTCCGCGTCATGGAACGCGTCGCGATGACGAGAGAGAGCTAACGACGATGAATGAATGACTAAAATTGACTACTTGAGTACTCGCACGCGGAGGAGACCGCGGGACATGTGAGCGAGTCGACTGGCGGCGCGAGCCGACGCAGCGAGGACGAAATTGGACGCCGACGCGTGGGCGAGAGAGGCACCGACGCGACCGGTCGCGGACCATTCGGTGTCGGGGGCGAGCATGGTGGTGGAACGGCCACTGCTTCCGCCGATTGCGGTGATGGAGAGGTTTTCGAGGGTGGATGCGGTCTCGAGACGGGTGCGTTGACGGGTGGTGAGTTCAGATGAGGACAAAGCCGAATCGGATTCCTTTTCCTTGAACATGTCGTCCGGGGACGACTCGAGATTGGCGAGGAATGAGATGCGGTGTTCGTAGAGGACATCAATGAGGTTGATGAACCGGCGAGCCTCGTTTTCGGCGGTGGAGACGGTGAGCCGAGGGACGTTTTCGACGGCGATGATTGGGAACGATTGGGCAAGCTTGATGTAATCGCTCGGACCCGCGTTCGAGGCTCTGCCACAGATGTTGTCAAAAGTAAACCACACCGCGCGGTTTTCAACGCATCTTTTCGCCCTCATGACTCTCCTCGTCGCTCCTCCGCCGACGGGAACGTCGACGTCGACGCGTTCGACGATCGACGCGTCGTCGGTCGATGCTCGGCGCGTGTAGATATTCCACGCCTCTTTCAGCTTTTCTTGCGCTTCATCGTCGTGCCCAATGACAACCGGAACGACTCGCAGCGCCTCGTTCGATCCATCGTTTTGCCACCGTCGCCAATCCACGTTCCGCTCCGTCGCGAAATCAATCGTCTCGCACCGCGTCGGCAATGTCTCCTCGGCAAAGGCACGAAACGCCTCCCTATTAATCCCACCCCGATATAGCTCCCACGGCGCACTGTTCGAAGTCCCAACCAACACCCCCCCGCGCGCGAAGAACGCCTCCATGATGCGCATCCACATCATCGCGTCCGCCACGTCTGAGATTTCAATCTCATCCAACACGAGAACGCTTCGCTCCTTTGCGAGCGTTTCGCCCACGCTCGCCGCGGCGTCCGCGGACCATCCATCCTCGTGCATTTTCCGGTGCGCCCAAGACATGAACGCGTGAAAATGCGTCCTCATCATCGAATCCCGTGTGCCCATGTGCGTCTCGTCGATGCCTCGTCGAATTCGAAGCGCTTCGCTCAACGCGTCGGCGCACAACGTCTTCCCTCGCCCTACGCCGCCGTGTAACCAAACGCCGCGACCGTCCGTCGCACCACTCGTCGAGCGCGTCGACAACGACGCGTGGTACACGCGTTCCAACGCATCCAATGCCCGCGTCTGCGCCTCGTCGTCCACCAGACCGACCCCGCGGGACGTCAACGCCGCGAATACCGCGCGAGGGCCGCCAGTGGTGGTTTCCAACCGTCGCGACGCGAACGAAACGAAACTCGCCCGCAGAGCCATGCGGGCGATCCGAGACGACGACGAACGAAGGAGGGAACGAACGGGACGGAACGAACGCACCGGACGCGTTCGACGCGGCGTCCGGCGTTCTGCGTCCGGCGTCCAACGCGCGCGTGGATGTCCGCGCGTCGAGGTCTGCAGTATGTGTACATACATTGATTGTTTTTAAAACCATCCACGTGTCAAAATTCAATCAGTTATATCGTGGATTGTTCGTAATATAACAGATAGTGTAAAAATGTATGGAATATGTATGTATCGCCCATGTGTCCGATTTTCTGGTTTTATCACTCGCGACGCGTGATCTCAACGATCGAATGAGTGTTCGTCGACGTCGAGCCGCACACGCGCGCGCGCCGGACGCCCGACACGAATGTCCGCGGCGTACGATCCGTCCGCGTACGCCGCGGCGCCCGCGGCGCAGCAACACCAACCGCAACCGCAGCAACAGTCCGCGGTGGATTGGTCGGCGCTCGAAGCGAACGATGGGGTGCGAATGTCCTGGAACGTCGTCGCGAACTCCCGCGCCGAGATGGCCAAGTGCGTCGTCCCGTTCGGTGCGGTGGTGACGCCGGCGAAAAACATCCCGGCGGAAACCGTCCCGAGGGTTCCGTACGAACCGGTGCGATGTAAAGGATGCGGCGGTGCGTTGAATCCGTACGCGAGGGTGGACTTTGCGAGTAAGATCTGGGTGTGTCCAATGTGTCACGCGAGAAACCACTTCCCCCCGCATTACGGGGCGTTGAGCGAGACGAATTTACCCGCAGAGTTGTTTCCGAGCTATACGACGATTGAGTACGTGGTGCCGAGACGCGGTGGACCGGCGGGGTCGACGTCACCGGCGTATTTGTTTGTGGTGGATCAGTGCGCAGAGGAGGAAGAGTTGCGAGCGTTGAAACAAGCGCTGACGCAAGCGTTGAGCTTTTTGCCGGAAGATGCGTTGGTTGGGTTGGTGACGTTTGGAACGCACGTGCACGTGCATGAACTCGGGTTTACGGATTGTCCAAAGTCGTACGTGTTTCGGGGAAATAAAGAGTTTACGACACAGCAGATTAAAGACCAGCTGTCGCTTGGCGGGGGAAATAGACAGATGAACGGAAGACATCCGAACGGTGCGGCGGTGGGACCTGGGGGTGGCGCGTCGCCGATGCCGGTCGGGTCCAAGTTTTTAGTGCCGCTGAGCGAGTGCGAGTTTCAGTTGACGGCGATTTTGGAAGAATTGAACCGCGACGCCTTTGCGCCATTGCCGGCGTGTAGACGTTCGCGATGCACGGGCACTGCGCTTATGGTGGCGTCTTGCTTGCTCTCCATGTCTGCCATTGGAATGAGTGCGCGGGCGATGTTGTTCACCGGCGGCGCCGCCACGGATGGTGGCGGTACGATTGTCGCCAAGGACATGGAGCAAGCGGTTCGCTCGCACAAGGACATAGTCAAGGGCGCGGCGCCCTTTTACGCCAAGGCGAAAAAGTATTACGAGCAGGTGGCCATCAACCTGTGCGCGAACGGACACGTTCTAGATGTGTTCGCCTGCGCGTTAGATCAGGTTGGTCTCGCTGAGATGAAAGTTTGCGTTGAGAAAACGGGAGGTAACGTGGTGTTGGCAGAGTCGTTTTCGCACACCGTCTTCAGGACATCCTTTAGCAAGCTTTTCGCCCCAGATGCGGATGGTGGCTTAGGAATCTCGTACAACGGCCAGTTTGAGGTCATCACGAGTAGAGACGTGAAGACGGCCGGGGTCATCGGACCTTGCGCGGCGCTCGACCGCAAGGGTTTGCCGGGAGCGGTGTCCGATGTGCAAATAGGCAGCGGAGGCACCACGGCTTGGAAGATGTGTACTCTGACGAATGAGACATCCTTGGCGGTGTACTTTGAAGTTGCTAATCCGGGTGGAAAAGAACAACAGCCCATGGCTATGCAAGGCCAGCAAGCGCAGCAATTCTTCCTCCAATTTTTGTGTACTTTCACCTTGCCGAATGGTGAGACGCGCATGCGCGTCATCACCACGAGTAGAAGATGGACCGAAGGTGCCAACTTGAACGACATCGCCGCCGGTTTCGACCAAGAAGCAGCGGCTGTTCTCGTGGCGCGACAATTGTCCTGGAAGATGGAGACGGAAGAAGAGACGGATTGTCCTGCGGCAACGCGATGGTTGGATAGAAAGCTCATCCAACTCTGCCAGCGATTTGGCGATTACAGAAAAGACGATCCGCACTCGTTCCAACTCATGCCGCAGTTTAGCATCTACCCTCAGTTCATGTTCAACTTGCGACGATCTCAGTTTGTCCAAGTGTTCAACAACTCACCCGATGAGACGGCGTATTTCCGCATGATTCTGACGCGTGAGAATGTGTACAACTCTCTGGTGATGATCCAACCGACGCTGACCGCATACAGTTTCAACGGACCGCCCGAGCCCGTTTTGCTGGACGTGTGCTCGATCGCCGCCGATCGCATCTTGGTTCTCGACGCCTTCTTTAGCGTCGTGGTTTTCCACGGCATGACCATAGCACAATGGCGCAAGGCGAACTACCAAGATCAACCTGAGCACGTGGCTTTCAAAGAGTTGCTCGCCGCTCCCAAGGCGGAGGCTGATCAAATCCTTGCGACTCGCTTCCCTGTCCCGCGCTTGGTCGTTTGCGACCAGCACGGCTCGCAGGCACGATTCTTGTTGGCTAAGCTCAACCCGAGCGCGACGTACAATAGCAGTGCATCGATGGGTGGGGGCAGCGATATCATTTTCACCGACGACGTGAGCTTGCAAATTTTCATGGACCACCTCAAGCGACTCTCGGTGCAGAGTTAGGCGTTTGTAAAAGGCTGTTAACTTCTAGCTATAAACACTACAAAAGAAAAATCAATTCGTCAACTTCTACTTTGTGAACCCGCGCGCTTACAATCCAAAGCGTCTTCGCGCCGGGGTTCGACCGCCTGGACCGCCGCGAGAACCCGTCGACGGGCGGGACGCGCCAGATGACGTTCTCGGCGTCCCCGCAATGGAACGCTGCCCAGGCGTGACGATCGCGCTTCGTTGTCGTGCGCGCCGATCTTCATCGCGCGCGCGCTCGGACGCTTCACGCTCTTCGTCTTCTTCTCTTTTAGCCTTCATCTCAGCTTCCATGCGAGCCTTGTCCTCCTTGCGTTTTGCCTTGGATTTCAACATGCTCGAATGGCTCTCCTTGAGCGTGAAAAACATTGGACCAAACTCGGCAAGCCACTGAGGTTCGACCGCGGTAACACATTGCATGTACTCTTTGGACGTCATGATGAGTTCGTGGTACACGACGTAATCGGGGGTGTATCCCAAACCGTACAGAGCCGAGCTCGGATGGAGATGACACGGCATGCCGTTCCTCGCGTTTACGTATTCACCCACGCCCTTTAGACGCGCCGCTTGATGAAAGTACGCCGCCGCGATGGACCGACGGCAAACGTCCCAATCTTGACCGCAACTGACGATTTGAATCTTTTGTTGATTCATAATGTCTGTCAACTGCGCACGAACTTCTCGGCCCTTCTTCAAACCCTTACCTTGAATGAAGTGTTTGTTGCACCACTCGTTGCGGTAGCCGTTGTTCTTCCACTGTTGGTAGACATTCAAAAGCGTCAAGTGATCGCTCTCTGGAACGAAAAACTTTTCTCGCGCCGAGTCCGACTCTTCCTCTCTATCTTTCGGGCGGTACCACACGGACGGCACCGAAAGCATGGCCACCACCGTGAGCATTTCGTTCGAGCAGTTGGCCTCCTCCGCCTTGATGAGCATTTGCGCCAACGGAGGATCCACCGGAAACTCAACCATTTTCGAACCGAGTTTCGTGAGACCGCCCGTGTTGTCGAGCGCGCCGAGAATCCACAGCGAGTACATACTATTGAGAATGTTTTCCTGCGGTGGAGGATCCATGAAATCAAAATCCAACAAGTTGTCGACGTTGAGCGATTTCAACAACAAGACGACGTTGCCGAGGTTGGTGCGTTGAATCTCTGGAACGGTGGAGACGAGCATTTCGTGCTTGTACGCCACCTCGGTGTAGAGGCGGTAGCACGTACCTGGGCCGGTACGACCGGCGCGACCAGAACGCTGATTCACCGCGGCTTGTGCACACGGGAACACCTGCAGAGCATTCATACCCATGCGCGGGTTGAAGACGGAGAGCTTGCAGTAACCAGTGTCGATGACGTACATGACGCCGTCAAGCGTGAGCGATGTTTCCGCAATGTTTGTACTCACGACGCACTTTCTGTTGCCGTCCTCGGCGTCTTGGAAAATCTTCGCTTGCAAATCGCTCGGCAACTGGGAGTAAATCGGCAGTACGTTGAGCGGTGGGCACGTGCCTTCGCTCATGAGCGTCGCGACGCGATGTTCAAGCTCGTACGTCGCCGTCTCAATCTCCTCCTGACCCGTCAAGAAGATCAAAATGTCACCCGGACCCGAGGACAAGTGCACCGAGAGCGCTTGTTTCACCGCTGCCTCGACGTAATCCTCCACCGGGGTTTTCGAGTAGAGCACTTCGACCGGGAACGTGCGACCAGGAATGTGGAAAATCGGTACCGAACCGAAAAAGTTGCTAAACTTATCTGCGTTCAACGTCGCCGATGTGACGATAAGTTTGAAGTCGCGGCGACGCGCGACAACTTTTTTAAGAATACCAAACAAGACGTCAGTGTGTAGGGAACGTTCGTGCGCTTCGTCCATGATGATGCAGCTGTACATATCCAAATCTGGTTCTCGCAGCGTCTCGCGCAAGAGCACGCCATCCGTCATGTATTTGATGAGCGTGTCCTCGCCCGTGCAGTCTTCAAAACGAATGGCGTATCCAACCTCTTTGCCTAAATCGCACCCCATCTCTTCGCTCACGCGCTTCGCAACGCTCATGGCTGCCACGCGACGCGGCTGCGTGCAACCAATCATACCGAACGTCGAGTAACCCTCCTCGTGCATGTACTGCGTCATTTGCGTCGTCTTGCCGCTACCAGTTTCGCCGACGACGACGACAATTTGGTTTTCACGAATGACATGCATGAGATCCTCGCGGCATCCAAACACGGGCAAGAACTCACGTTGTTCTTTGATGGACTTGGTCCTGGCGAACTCGCTCTGCGCGCTCGCCTTGGCGCTCTTCATGTGCTCGGCAAATTTCGCGCCCGCCTTGAAGTCGATTTCGCCGTCGGCGCCAACCACGTCGGGTCTGTCATCATCGCGATCCTTCACAGCTGCAGCCTTCTCCGCCGCCTCTTTATCTTCCTCTTTCGTCGTCCCGGTGATGGAGCCCATCTTCGACCCCTTCATCTCCCAGAATCGGTCCCTGCCCTTGTCTTCCTCTCTCTTCGCCCGCACCTCCTTAACCAAGTTGGAACCCTTGCGAGCGATGAGCGCCATGTCGCTCGTGACATCCTTGACGGGTAAAACGGTAGATTGTTGCTTAGTGAACACCATGCGACCGTCCAAAAACGGGGGCTTGGTGTCGTGCACGAGTAACACCGCCTTGTTCTCCTCCATGTCGTCGAAATCGAGATCAATCTCCTTCATACGAATCACACCAGAGGTCATCATTCGGTTTTCTTCCCACTGGTTGGAATCGGCGTTGAGCTGACTAACACGTCTCGACGCCGCCATGGACATCAACGAACCGTCTCGGCGCGTGAGTCTCTTGGCGTAATCTTGCTCCTTCTTGGCGTATCGCGCCTCGTCGCGCAGACTCGTGCTGAAAGGATTGTGCGCATCGCCGTGCGCCCCGCCGCCTTCATCGTCGTCGTACCACGCTCGATCCAAAACCTTCTCCGCATCGGCATCCGGCGCGAGCGCTGCGGCGCGATCGTCATCTTCGGCAACAACTTCCGTGCCCTCGGTAACAAACCTATTCGCATTCGACATCGCATCGCTCGCCCATGCGTTTGACTTCCACGACGGTGTCGCCGCCGGAGTCCCGTCGAAATCAAACCTTGACGAATGCGACCTCCGACTCGAGCTCCCGTATCCCCCGCGCGAACGATCCGTCGACGGTCGCGACGCCCGCACACCATCGTCCTCCCAATCCCCGCGTTTACCGAACCTCGGCGTCATCATCCGTCCGTCTCGATCCCTCCTTGGCGTCTCTTCCCACTCCCCGTCGCCGCCTTTGCCTTCGCTTCTCCACCGCCCTCTCCCACGCTCTCGCCCATAGTCGTCATTCCGCTCCCGATACCGATCGAAATCATCATCCCCACGCAACCCACGCCCGAATCTCGCGTCTTTACGTCGTTTGTCGATCGCCTCCTTCGCGCGCGCGTTCACTCCGCCCGGGTGCGACGGCGTCTCGTCCCTCCTCGACCGAAACATCGTCGTCGTTTTCCCATCACCGTCGCGCCACCTGTCCCGAAACCCCGACCCGCGATCGCGCGGTTTCGCGAACGATCCGTCGTCGCCGTCGTCGCCCTCACGCGCGCGTTTCTCGGCGCGTTTCGCCGCGGCGAGCGCTTGTAAGCCGAGCACTGAAGACCCAACAGCGTTCGTCGTCGGCGCGGGGTTCGACGCGTTCACCGGTGGCGCGCGACGCTCGATCCCGCCTCGCGTCTCGTGGTACCCATCGAGTCGTTCGCCGACATCGCGTGCGTCGGCGTCATCGTTCGGCGTCATGCGTCGCGGCGTGGAATGAGGATTGCAATTTGAGATTTTGTGTGCACTTTTGGATGGCGGTTAACATTTACATAACAAATGATGGCTGTGAAACTACCGTCTCTGTGACTCGTGAACCCTCCTCGTGATCGTCGCGCGTATACCGGGATTGGATTCGAACCCGACGGTGGCGACGACGGAGGCTCGAGCGCGCATAACTTGATTTGTCGTGCGCCATCGGCTCGCCGAACGACTACTGGCGGACGAACCGTCGGTAAAGGTGATGGATGATGCCCCGCGATAAGGTTCGCGAGACCGCGTCGTCGACGTCGATGGACCAAAACGCTTACCGATGGTGTTTCGGAGCGTCGCCACTGGGCGGTTTCTCGGTGCGTCTGGGGTGTAGGGCATCAATGTCTTGGCGCCGCCGCGCGCGTTGGACGCTACGGCGCCGAGGACTTTGCTTTGGGAAAATCCAGAGGTTGTTTCGGATTGGAAGACGCTGCGGGCGCCGTACGCGTTCGGAGCTTTGTAACCGGTTTTTGTCACGTCATGTGTGACGGCGATGATTTGACCGCCGCGTCGTTCGAGGCGTTGGACGCTTCCTAATCTTTTTGGAGAGTCAGTCAGAGTTGTCATACGTCGCGAGCGAGCGTGATGGATGTATTTCCATGTCGAAGGTTCGGACGCGGGCTTAACGGAAAAACGTACCCCAGCCTACGGGACGTCGTCGGTTTTGCCGTTTCCACCGACGCCATCTCGGTCGACGCTGCCCGAGGCGCGCGCACTCGGATCACGCGAGAGAGTCGCGTTATGAAGTTCTAAATTTAGTTTTTCGCGGCCAAGTGGTATTACATGAAGAGTGAAATAATGGTGGAATGGTGAATGATACAGTCACGAAATTTGTTGTCATAAATGCGGTACCGGTATGAATGAATCAATTATGCGCCCACGCGAGTGCAACACTCGCGATCGAAGTATGCGTACAGCGACCGATGCATCAAATCAGATGGCGTCGGATGTGAGAATATGTTTTGCTCTATTCTTTTGTCGTCCACGCTCGTGGAAGAAACACACTCGATAATGCTTATGCGTGCAGCAACTAATGAATGAATCAGGGATGGAATTGGAGTTGAATCATTTGCCCTTTTATGGTGCGTGTCAGACGGCGACCGACACTCGTCACCTTTGGGTTTGTTTAACCCGTCGCAACTTCGAATCTCGCCGCACGACACGCGAGACAGCAGTAATCTGCTCGCGTTCGCTCGGAAGATTCTATGCATTGCGTGTGGTAATGGTGCGACGACGCGCACGCGTACCAAGCGTACGTGAGCTTGACACGTGCGTCGTCGACATCCAAACCGCCGAGAGGTTCGTGACAGAGCAGACATTCAACGTTCGAGCCAAATGTTCCCGAGGACAATTCGTCGTACCGACGACGATAATCAACTGCTTTGGAGTGATTGTCCTCGCTCGGGCCGAGATGGTTGTCGTACAAATCAGCCAAATGCGCGAGAAGCGATAAATAGATGGCGGCGCCGTCAGAGTCCGTCTCAAAGCTCATGTCGACGTCTTTCCAGTGCGTTTCCAGGGCGACGAGAGCGTCTTCAAACGTCGCCGCCGCTTCACCTTGATGCGTATCTACGATGATTGGTCGAGCCAAGAGCTTCGTTTCTCCTCGAAGCACGCATCCGTGCTCCTTGAGCGCGTACACCTCTTGGTTGATGTATCCACCGAGATACCAGTGTTCACGAACCATGGATGCAACTTGAGACGTCTTAGACGTCGGAGTCGGCGACTCTTCGCTCATCGTTTGCGTGTACACTCGAGCCAATCGAAGCACCTCGTGCGAGAGCGTCACCGCCTCGTCAATCTTTCCTCTCGCGCTCATCGTCCAGCGCATGCGTCTGCACGCCTCGAGCTCGAGCGGGACGATTCCTTTTTCTTGCGCCAGCGCTCTAGCCATCCCGTAGTGCTCCATCGCGGCTTCATCGTTTCGAATCATTAAAGAATAAAAGTCACCCGACACCACGTGCGCCCGCGTCTCTGAAATCTTATCCTCCAAATCGTACGCCATCCGAACCATTTCCTTTGTCGCCGCGTGGAACTTCTCCACATCCAGCAGCTCCACGTTCACATGCATTCGTCTCACAGCGTTGATTTCAATCTCCATTGCAATCAGCGCCGCTTCACACTCGAGATTCCGATCCCCCACGCCTCCCGCTTCCTCTGAAATTTTCCAAAACTTATTCGAAGTCTCCCGGTACCCCGAGTCCTCGAGCTCGCCCCCGCACAGTTCCACCATCGCGTCGTAATACATCCCACGCACCTCGACGAATTCCGGAATCGAGCTCGTAGAAGACATCCTTCCCATCGCGCGCGATCGTGGCGATCCACCGCCGCCGTCCGACATTTCCTTCCTCTATTCGTCCTCGGGCGGACGCGCCGCGTTCAGAAAAAGCGCGCGCGTCTGACTCAGCCGCGGTGATCCCCGATCGACCCCCCCCGAAGACGACGAACGCGACGCGCGACGCGCGACGCAATCTATCGATCGCCCGGCGCGTATTCGGCCGAGAAGACGACGAAGATGACGAACGAACGAACGCGCTCTCACCCGAATGGATAATCCAGTCCAAATGGATAAATAAATCCAGTCCAAAAGCGAACCTTCGCCTTCGCGTCCGCGTCCCGAACGACGACGCCCGGTCCGACGGTTCGACGCGCCGACGGTCCGACGCGCGCGTCACGTCGTCTCCCCGGTGACGGTCCCGTTTCCGCCCCGCGCGCCGTCGCTCGGTTCGTCGTCTCTCGTCCGTCCGAACACTGACGCGCGAACGAACGACACACCCGAACGGGACCAACGAACCGAGCGATGGAACCAACGGTGCGCGCGCGACGACGACGACCACGAATCTTCGCGATCGATCCGACCGACCGACCGACCGACCGAGCGATCGACCCGATCGACCCGACCCGACCCGACCCTATATTTTCCGAGATTTAAACCTCGTTTCGTCATCGATCGGTGGTTTTCACCGATCGCGGGTCCCCGGCGATCGAGACTCGACACGCGGGCGTCGGGCGATGTGAGCCGTACGTTTTCTCCGGGAACGACATTTTAATGTGGTTGGTACTGTTTGTACATATGCACTGTTCGTACACTTCCACACGTCCGTCCGTCCTCGGAGGACGCGAGGCGGTCTCTTTTTCAACCGCGGGCTATGTGTGTGTTTGATGGACTTGTTTTGTATTTTATATGTATGGTACGTGTTGTGTGTGTTTTAAGGGTATATACGTGTGTATGACTTGATGGTATTTCTGTGGAAGGTGATGCGTGTGTGTGCGTGTGTTTGGGTACCGATAACGCGACGCGACGTCGCGCGACGTC
>Ga0255782_10001629_pt1 | contig 19047 bp, 16 predicted proteins | sample 101ome_26_FD_179980 | JGI IMG/M metagenome (GOLD analysis project Ga0255782, IMG submission 179980) | Coastal salt marsh microbial communities from the Groves Creek Marsh, Skidaway Island, Georgia - 101408AT metaG (version 2) | ecosystem: Environmental > Aquatic > Marine > Intertidal zone >...
AGTCCTAGCAACATTGAATGTCCTCAGTACACAACTACTGATTCTGTATCAAGTAGTCAACTTGATACAGAGGAAATAGAGAATATCAATGAAAGTAATGAGAGCACTTTAACGAATCAACTCAACAGCGTACAGTTTGAAGACAGAGAAAGGTCTGATACAATTTCTTTTACTCTAGATTTTATTTCTCTAAATTCAGGTTTTGGTTTTAAAAATACTAACGAAATTTATACAAAACATTTATCAAAAAATATTAATCACGAAATGTATCTTGTAAACAGAACATTACCTGAATATTTAAAAGTAAAATACCTCACAAAATCTTTTGGTACAGGAAGATATTTTTTAACCTACGAGAATATAAATATTCAAAATAATTTATTGTTCAACATATTTTCTATTGGTTTGATTTATTTAGTTTTTATTATGTTATTTTTAATATATTTTTTCTATAAAGACTTTGATCAAGGCTTGAAGTATCTTCTACTAATAGCTTCCATATCTTTAGCTTCATTTGAAGATTTATTGCCTATTTTTGGATTGTGTATTGGTCTTATGTTTACAATGGACAGAAATGAAAGTTAATAATTTTTCTGCTGGTCCATCTAAAATTCCAAATACAGTTATTAATCAGGTGTCTAAAGACATATTAGATTATCAAAATCTGGGTTATTCCGTTTTAGAAATTTCACACCGTAGTAAAGTTTTTGAAGAAATTTTAGATAATGTAAAAGCACACCTTTATAAATTATTAAAAATACCAGAAAATTTTGATATATTTTTTTTACAAGGTGGAGCAACTTTTCAAAATACATTTATTCCAGCAAATAAACCAAGTTTAATTGATAATTTACTTTTTTTAATATCTGGTACTTGGGGCAAAAAAACATACCAAGATTTTGAAAGATATCATAATCAAAATTTTCCTAGCATATCTTTAAATGATGAAACTTATAACGAGTTAAAAACAAAAATTTGTAAAAATGATGAAAAATATTTATATATCACTTCAAATGAAACAATTGAAGGTTTACAAATTCGAAACTTTAATAATTTTGAAGATAAAGAATTGATAATTGATATGTCTTCTGATATTTGCTCTTATGTTTTTGACTGGAAAAATATTTCATATGTTTATGCGGGTGCACAAAAAAATCTTGGCATACCAGGAGTAACAATTTGTATATCAAAAAAAGGCTTTTTAGAAAAAAGTAACTTAACTAGCTATATTGATGCTCATAATCATATTGATAAAGATTCTGCATTTAATACTCCTCCAACTTTCTCCATATATGTGATGCTTAAGGTTTTGGAATGGATAACTGATTCAGGAGGTTTAGAAAAGATTCAATCGGATAATTTTATAAAAGCAGAATCGTTATACAAATTTTTAGATAATAATAGCGACAAATTCAATATGAGTGTACCAAAAGAATTTAGAAGTTATTCAAATATAGTTTTTGATTTTAAAGATTCAAAAATAACCACAAACTTTTTAAAATCAAGTATCGATAAAGGATTCTTAGGATTGAATGGTCATCGTAGCATTGGAGGAGTAAGAGTAAGTAACTATAATAGCATTTCTAACGATATGATGAAAGACTTAATAACTCATCTTAAAGGTTTTATTTAGTTGAAATGAAGGTAAGAGATTTTCAAGAATTAACATTAAGTGTTCCCAATTTGAGAGCTTATCTATCGCGATTAAATATCTATAAAAATAAAGATATAATCTTTCCACATGAGGAAACTGCAAAAGACAGCCATATAACTAAGGACATATTAAAAAATTCAGTAATCGTTCTTGGAGTAACATTCGAGTATATAAACACAGAATTAGTAATTGAAAATAAAATATTTATATTAGATGGTCACCATAGGTTTAAATATATAGTTGATAATGAAATTGATGAAACATTTGAAGTAGTTTTAATTGATTTACATGGAGTAAATATCGAATCTTATAATTGTGAGCTAAATGTTGATTTAGATTTTTTTATTAACAAAGTTCAATCAGAGCATTCATTTAGTAGTGAAATAAAAAGTGAATATTTAATTAAAGTTAATCAAGAAGAGTATCACTCTGAAAGTTTCACAAACATCTATGACTTATATCAATATAAAAAAGAGTTAATGTTGGATGGAGTAATTACACCAATTCCAAATAATAAAGATACTCAAAAAATAATAATAAATTTTACAGCTCTGAAATCATTTGATTTTAGTGATAGTACTATTTTTCCTTATAAGTCAACATGGATTACACCAAGGTTTGATTCATAATGAAAATTTGTCATGTAATCAATTCATTATCAGGTGGTGGTGCAGAAACACACTTGTTAGATCTTGTAAATGCTCAAAAAGATCATGGCCACATAGTTACTGTAATAGCTACAGGACCTGATAAAAAAAATATGAAATCACTTGAAGAAGAATTTACAAATGTATCAGATAATGTTTTACGACTATATTTTCCAAGATTGTTTAACCTCTACTCCTACATAAAATTTTTTAAAAACATTAAAGAAAATAAATATGATATCGTGCACACTCATCAACCAAGAAGTGATTTTATGTTTTTTATTTTAAAATCATTTACAGATATTAAGACAACTTGGATAGTTTCAATTCATGGAAAATATGACACATATCTAGAAGGTAATATATTTTTTGATCAAGTAAGAAAGCTTTCTATGCCTTTGTTGGTAAAGATTTGGGGTAGTAGTAATCAAATAATTTGTATATCTCAAGAAGTAGAAAAGTGGTTAACAACTTATAAAATAAAATCTAATATTTCGGTTGTAAATTACTGGATAAGTAAATCCAAATTAGCAAATTTAGAAGAGACTAAAGAGTATATAAATATAGGTTTTATGGGAAGAGTGAATAAGAACAAAGGTATAGAGGATTTGCTTGATGTCTTTGAAGATCTTAGTAAAGATAGATACAATTTATTCATAGCTGGAAGTGGTAAAGAAGCTTATTTAAAGAAATTAAACGAAAGATATGAATTAAAAAATGTTAATTTTCTTGGTTATATTTCGAATAAAGAAGAATTTTTTTCAAACATAGATATTTTTGTATTTCCATCTTATTCAGAGGGATTAGGGTTAGCACTACTTGAATCAATGAGTTACTCTAAAATTTGTATTTCTAGAAATGTTGCACCTATGAACAGCATCTTAAATCAAGACTCAGGGTACTTATTTCATAACAACGAAGAGCTAAAATCAATAATTTTAGATTGCAGTCATTTATTTAAAGAAGATATATTATCTTTAAATAAAAAACTTTCAAATCAATATAATTTATTAAATGAAAAATATAATAAGCAAGTACTGTTTCAAAAAATAGAAAGTATTTATCAAGATGGATAATTATGATTTTAAAAAAATAGAAGAAAATTGGCAGTCTATTTGGGAAAAAAACAAACTTGCTAGTTGCGATGTGACACTTAGTAAAAATAATTTCTATAACCTTTGCATGTATCCATATCCATCAGGAGATTTACATATGGGACACATAAGAAATTACACCATTGGAGATGTAATTACTAGATATAAACAGAAACAGGGATACAATGTTTTATCTCCAATGGGATGGGACTCTTTTGGATTACCTGCAGAAAATGCAGCAATAAAAACTGGAATTCATCCAAAGAAATTTACTGAAGATCGTATAAATAATATGAGGGACCAGATAAAGAGATTAGGGTCTCTTTATGACTGGGATAAAGAAGTCGCTGCTCACGATCAAAATTACTATAAATGGACTCAGTACTTATTTATAAAGTTATTTGAAAACAAATTAGCTTATAAAGAAGACGCTCCAGTAAATTGGTGTACATCTTGTAAAACAGTTTTGGCTAATGAGCAAGTTATTGAAGGTAGTTGTGAAAGATGTGATTCTGAAGTTACAAAGAAAAACTTAAACCAATGGTTTTTTAAAATATCAAATTACTCGGAAGAATTACTACAAGGACTTCATGATATTGGTGATTGGCCTGAAAATGTTAAATCAATGCAAGAAAATTGGATTGGCAAATCATCTGGAGTTCAATTCAATTTAAAAATAGATGGAAGTGATCTTGATTTTGATGTATTTACAACAAGACCAGATACTTTGTTTGGAATGACTTTTGCGGTAATGTCTCCCGAGCATGAATTACTGAATAAAATTTTATCTTTATCACCAAATTCCCAAGAAATTCAAAGCTATATAAATGTTGCGAAATCTAAATCAGAATTTGAGAGAATGTCTATTACAAAGGAAAAAACAGGTGTAGATACTGGGTTAAAAGTCACGAATCCCATAAACAATAAAAGTGTTCCATTATGGATTGCAGACTATGTCTTAATTAATTATGGAACTGGTGCAATTATGGCTGTACCAGGACATGATGAAAGAGATTATGAATTTGCTAAAAAATATAATATTGAAATTATTCAGGTAATAATTGATAAAGATCAAAAAATTGATATTACTAACAAACCCTATATTGAAAAGGGAGTTCTTATTAATTCAGGAGATTATGATGGGTTAAACTCACATGATGAGGCTTCAGATTCTATACTTAATTATCTATCAGAGCAAGATTTAGGCGAAAGAAAAGTAACTTATAGATTAAGAGATTGGTTAATTAGTCGTCAGAGATACTGGGGATGTCCAATACCTTTGATTAATTGTACAAAATGTGGCTTGGTTCCTGAAAGCCTAGATAATCTACCAGTTCTATTACCTGAAATTGATGATTATAAAAATTCTGAAGATTCTCCATTAGCAAAAAGTGAAGGTTTTATAAATACAAAATGCCCTGGTTGTGGGTCTGATGGCATAAGAGAAACTGACACAATGGATACATTTGTTGACTCATCTTGGTATTTTTTAAGATACCTAGACTCACAAAACCAAAATTCCCCATTCGATAAAAATATTATTAACTCTTGGTTACCAATCGATCAATACATTGGAGGAGTAGAGCATGCAATTTTACATCTTTTGTATTCAAGATTTTTTGTGAAAGCATTAAGAGATATTAATTTTCTAGATGTAGATGAGCCGTTTCACAATCTATTTAGTCAGGGAATGATTAATTTTGGAGGAACAAAAATGTCAAAATCCAAAGGTAATGTAGTTGACCCTGAATCTTATTTTGCTACACATGGAGCTGATGCGTTAAGGCTTTATATTTTGTTCATGGCACCACCAAGTGATGGTGTTGAGTGGAACGATGGAGGAATAGAGGGAACAAAACGATTTCTAAATAAATTTTGGGACAATATGGTAAGGTTCTTAGATTTACAAATTCAAAAAACAATTGGTGAAGATGATCTTGTTAGATCAATGAACCAAACAATATTTAGTGTAACTAGACATCTTGAAAAATTTGAATTTAACACGGGTGTTTCTGACTTAATGAAAGCAAACAATGAAATTTCTAAGTATTTAAATGAAAATTCTACAGTATCTAAAGAAACTAAAGATTTTGTAATTAATACAATGTGTAATCTCCTTTATCCTTTTTCACCACACATTTCTTCTGAAATCTATGATTTATTCTCCAAAAAAGACATCTCAACTCTCAAATGGCCAGAATTTGATGAATCAAATTTATCAAATCCTACGTATGAGCTTGTGATACAACTTAATGGAAAAAAGAAATTTACAAAAATTGTAAACACTGGAACTTCACAAGAAGAAGCTGAAGAGGCCTGCGAGGTTACATTTAATATAAAAGCTTCTGATTACAAGAAAGTAATTTTTGTTGAAGATAAAATAATAAATTTTATTGGCTGATGACATATTTAGTAATTACAGACAATTTGATAGATAATTTGGATGATCTTGAAATTAATGAATTAAAATATGAAAAGATAAAATCTGATGAAATTAGCAACAGTACAAATGTGAGCTTGTTTTCAGATGATTTATATAAATTTGTAACTGATGAATTTTTTACTTATAAAAAACTGGAGCAAATAAATTATGAATTTAATTCAAAATACATATTTCAAGTTAAGAAGGCTAATTTAAATAAATTTCAATATATTGAGTCATTGCAAATTATTCATAATTCAAAAAATGTTATTGAATATTTTCCTTGGGATCTCTCTAATATAATTTTTGATAATAGGAAAAAAATAGATAAAAATCTTCTTTCCTTTTTTACTGAAACTGAGTCAAATTTTAGGATGTTTTTAAATTTTTTTTCAAAAGAGATTTTCCGATTAAAACTTTTGACATCGAATGATAAAAAGGATGTTTTAGAGGTTTTAAGCGAGAAAGATGATTATAAATATAAAAAAGCTCAAACTCTAATAAAGAAAACAGGCAATGATAAGATTGATGATTCAATTAAATATATTTATAAAATAGAAAAAAAGTTGGTTGAATCAACTTATAATCAAGAAAATTCTAAAAGATTCATTATTGCAATGAAGCAAAAATTACAGACTTGAAATTCTAGACTTATTTCTATCTCTGTAATTTTTAGAAATTACACCTTTAGTAAATGCTACATCGAGTGATTTTAAAGCTTGATTTTTAGTTTCTGAAGAAACTTCACCATTTTCTAATGATTTTAATGTTGTTTTTAGTTCACTTTTAAGTGATTTATTACGAACATTTCTTTTCGAATCTTGTCGAATTCTCTTTTTTTGTGATTTAATATTTGCCATGTAAAACCTTTCGGTATATAAGATATTAACTTAGTAAATATGTTACATAATAAAAATCTAAGAAATATTTCGATCATTGCTCATGTAGACCATGGGAAATCAACATTAGCAGATCGCTTAATTGAAATGTCAGGATTAATTAAACCAGGCGAACATGTAGATCAGATACTTGACAGCATGGATCTAGAGAGAGAAAAAGGGATAACAATAAAGTCTCAACCAATAAGGTTACAATTTGAAGATTTGACAATAAACCTAATTGACACACCGGGTCACGTAGATTTTTCTTATGAAGTTTCTAGAGCATTAATTGCTTGTGACGGGGCTATTCTATTGGTTGATGCAACGCAGGGAATTCAAGCTCAAACTTTTGCACACTCTTATGCAGCAATTGAAGCAGGCCTAGAAATTATTCCTGTATTAAACAAAATAGATTCTATCGATGCTGATATTGGAAATGCAAAAAAACAAATTTTTAATCTTATAGGATCTAAAGAAGATGAGATATTTCAAATCTCTGCAAAAACTGGAGAAGGAGTAGAAGATTTATTACGAGAACTTCCACATTTAATTAGTCCTCCAGAGAAGAAAATAGATGGAGTTAATGCATTAATTTTTGATTCTTTTTTTGATTCTTACAGGGGCGTTGTTGCATCTGTGCGTGTTTTTGGTGATGAAATTAAGTCAAATCAAAAACTTAAACTTGTGAATTCTAATTACTCTTTTGAACCTTCTGAGATGGGTTATTTTGATTTAGATTTTGTACCGTCAAATAATTTAAAGACTGGCGAAGTGGGATATATTATTACAGGAGCAAAAGAATTATCTCAGATAAGAGTTGGTGACACTTTAGTTTCTGATGAAGATGAAAGTCCAGTAATAGTATCTGGTTATAAGGAACCACAACCAACTGTTTTTTCAAGTATATTTCCTGCAGACTCAGATGACTATACGAAACTTAGAGATTCATTAGACAAATATGTACTAAATGATGCAAGTTTTTATTATGAACCTGAAACATCATCAGCTTTTGGTTTCGGATTTAGGTGTGGATTCTTAGGGTTATTACATTTGGAAATTGTCATTGAAAGACTTGAAAGAGAATTTGACCTGTCATTAATTGTTACTCCTCCTTCTGTTGAGTTTAAAATTGTCAGAAATAACGATACAGAGATAATCATTCGTAATCCAAGTGAAATTGAAAAATATACTGACATCAAGCATTTAATGGAAAAATACTGTGAAGTTAATCTACTGTTTCCAAAAGAGTACTTAGGATCAATTATGCAATTACTAAGTGAAAAAAGAGGCAGTCAGGAAGATTTAAATTATTTGAGTACATCAATGGTAAAAGTTAGATATAAACTTCCGTTACTTGAACTTGTTAGTGGATTTTATGATACATTAAAATCTATTTCACAAGGATTTGCATCATTAGACTATGAAATTTTAGATTTTGAAAAAGGTAATTTAGTCAAGCTTGATATATTGGTTAATGGACAAATAATAGATTCATTTAGTTCTATTCTTGCCAAAGAGAATGCAGAATTTGTAGGTAGAAATAGAGTTAAAAAATTATCCGAACTAATTCCTCGTCAACAATTTGATATTCCTATCCAGGCAGCTGTCGGATCTAGAATAATAGCTAGAGAAACAATTAAAGCTTTAAGAAAAGATGTTACAGCAAAACTATATGGTGGAGACGTAACAAGAAAGAGAAAGCTTCTTGAAAAACAAAAAGAGGGAAAGAAAAAAATGAGACAAATTGGCAAAGTCAATGTTCCAAAAGAAGCTTTTAGAGATTTTTTGAAACAATAATGTTTGTTCCAACTATTTATATTGAAAATTCAAACAATAAAATGAGTGTTGAAGTTTCTGATAAAAAATTACATCATTTGAATCAAGTATTAAGACTTAGAGATGGAGATAAAGTTAATATATCTGATGGAAATGGACTCATCTCTTATGGCAATTTTATTAATAATTATGTAGAAATAAAAAATTCAAGAATGTATCAAAGACAAAATAGTTTAAAAATATTTGTACCTTACTTAAGAGAAAAAAGTAGGTTTAGGTTTTTAATTGAAAAATTGACGGAACTAAATGTTAATGAGATTCATATAGGTATGACCAAAAATACTCAAAATACAAATTACAGCAAACAAAAGATTAAAGAGTGGTTAGTTTCTGCTTTAGAACAGTCAGGCTCAGCATATTTACCTGAATTATTTTTTCCTGAAAATATAAATTTTAATGATTTTAGTGTATGTTTTGATATCAGTGGAGAAGCCTTTGATAAAAACGTCCAAAAATTAAATAACTTTGCAATCGGCCCTGAAGGTGGCTGGACAGATGAAGAGTTATCAAAATTTCAGCACAAAATAAAGATTTCAGAATTTAGTCTGAGAACTGAAACTGCCGCAATAACTGCAGTATCATTAATGATGTAATAAATATGGAACAAAAATCAGTATTTGAATTGATATTATCTGGAGAACTCGATTCAGAGATTATTTATGAAGATGATGAAATATTTGCCATAAATGATATAAATCCCGTTGCAAAAGTTCACATATTAATAATTCCAAAAAGAAAAATCGAAACTATAAATGATACTTCTTTAGAAGATCAAAATTTACTAGGAAAAATGATATTGGTAGCAAAAGATTTAGCAAAAAAATATAATATTAATGAATCTGGATATAGGTTATTATTTAACACTAATTCAGATGCGATGCAGACAGTGTTCCATATACACCTTCATTTGATAGGTGGAGAAAAACTTAAAAATATTTAATGAGTATTGAAAAAATTATTCCAGTAGACAAAGAGCTTGTCAATATTTTTGGCGTTAATGACCAAAACTTAAAATATTTAAAAGACAAGTTTAAAAAAATAAAAATTAATGTTAAAGGTAACGTTGTTTACATATCAGGAGACAATAGCCAGACAACAGATATTATGAAAATTCTTGATGAAATGCTTTCAATGGCTGATCGAGGGGAGATTATTGAGCTTGAGGATTTAAAGTTGATGTCAAATATTGAATCAAAAGATATTAATAAAATTTCTTCATCAAACAATATATCAATCATTGGATCAAAAGCAATTAAGGTTAAGAATGTTACACAATTTAAATATATTGAAACAATCGAGAATTCAACTATAACTTTTGGAATTGGTCCAGCTGGTACCGGGAAAACTTTTTTAGCAGTTGCAAGTGCTGTCAAAATGTATACTGATGAAAAAATTAAGAAAATAGTTCTGACAAGACCAGCAGTAGAAGCAGGCGAGAGGCTTGGATATCTTCCAGGAGATTTGTCTCAGAAAATAGATCCTTATTTAGTTCCTCTATTTGATTCATTAGAGTATTTTTTCGGTAATGAAACTTTACAATATTTAATTGAAAAGAGAAATATTGAAATTGTTCCTTTGGCTTATATGAGAGGTAGAACACTGAACAACGCATGCATAATTTTAGATGAAGCACAAAATGCAACCGTAAGCCAAATTAAAATGTTTTTAACAAGATTAGGTGAAGACTCAAAAATGATAATTACTGGTGATGAAACCCAAATTGATCTTCATAATAGAGACTTTTCAGGCTTGAAAAAAACTAGAAAATCCTTATCAAATATAGAAGAAATATCAGTAGTAGAATTTAAAAATTCTGATATCGTAAGAAATAAAATAGTATCAAAAATTTTAGAAGTATTTCCTGATAAATAATGAATATCTACATCACCCACTTTAGAAAGATATTTTATATTATTTTATTTTCTGCGGCTGTATGGTTTATTTCTTTTTCAATTTTTCCAGAAAACCAAATAATAAAGATTGAAGTAGGAGATGAATCACCAGCAGCATTTTCTGCACCAAGGTTTCTAACTGTTGTAGATGAGGAAACAACTGAAAAGTTAAAAGAAGAAGCAAGAAATGATATTGCCCCTGTTTATTCCATTGATAGCACAATAAATATAGCGGTAATTGATGGAATTACTGAAATGTTTCTTACAGTCATAAAAGCTAGAACAGAAGAGGTACTTGTTACTAACGATGAAAGTAATCCAGAAAATCCACAATCTATTGTCGAAATAGTAGAATTGAGTAAAGTTGAGCAAATTGAAAAAGTACAGTCCTCATTATTATTTTCAACAATTTCAACTTCTGCTACTGAAGTAATGATTGAAATTTCAAACCTAGATAATTTAAATTCCTCTAATTTTTTGACTCAAATTGAATTTGAAGCAAAAAGTCAAGCTGACAAATTATTATCAAACGGTATAAATAATGAAAATCTAAATCAAATAAGGCAAACAATTGTACAAACACCTCCTAATTTGAATTTACCTAGTGAATTATATATTTTAGTTCCTGAAGCGAGAGTAAGATCAATGGTCGGAGAAATTATTGCAGAAAACCTAATAGCTAATCAAAAACTTGAAGAAGAACTATGGAATGAACAAAAAAATAAAGCTTCGAATGCAGTTGAAGAGGTTACTATTCAGTTTTTTAAAGATGAAATTGTTGTAAATGAAGGAGAAATTATCGATGCGGTTTTATATAAAGCCCTAGATGAATTTGGCTATCTTTCTGGTGAATCAAGAACAGTCCAAACCTCTGCCATTCCAATAATCTTCTCTGTATTTCTTGTTTTATACGTTCTTTTATGGAGATTAAGAGATTCAATTTGGAAAAATGATAACGAATTGCTTTTGATGCTTACTTTAATTCTTGTATCTTCAATATTTCTAAGAGGAGTTTCGTATTATTCAAACTTGTCAGATTTAGATTTCATTCAGTATGCTTTACCTGTTTCTTTTGTAGGAGTTATCTCAGTTATACTTTTAAATCTTCGTGCTACTTTAATTCTCTCTTTGTCTAGTTCACTTCTAGCGCTTGCAGGTGGTGGAAACATTGGATTAGTAGCTTTAGGTGCTTTAGGTACAATAATCCCAGCAGTATTTTTATCAGAAGATACAGACAGGACATTACTTAGAGAAAGAATTATTTACATTTCTCTAACCCAACCATTGCTTGCTTTTGGAGTTTACTTCTTTTTAAGAGAAGATGGAAATCTAACGCAAATTTTGGTTCTTTCTTTTTTAAGTGCATTGGTTGCAAACCTTGCAGCTTTTTCACTTACTTCTTACATAGAGAGTATGTTTAGATTAACATCAAGCTTTAAATTATCAGAATTAGCAGATAGAAATCATCCAGCCTTACGTTATCTAGAGGATAATGCCATTGGTACTTTTAACCACTCATTGGTAGTAGGAACACTTGCAGATAGAGCAGCTAATAAAATTGGTGCTAATAGTCAATTAGCGAGAGCGATGGCTTATTACCATGATCTTGGAAAAACTGCTAATTCAACAATGTTTGTTGAAAATCAAATTGGTTCTTCAAACCCACATGACGGACTTCTACCCATGGAGTCTGCAAACATATTAAAAGCTCATGTAACAGAAGGAGTAAAGCTGGCCAAGAGATTTAAAATACCTGAAACTGTATATAAAGGAATTTTAGAGCACCACGGAGATGCAGTAATCAGATTCTTCTATGAAAAAGAAAAAATGGTAAACAAAAATGTTTCAAAAGATGAATTTAGACATTTAGGAAATAAACCTACATCTAAAGAGTCTGCAATATTAATGATGGCCGATTCTTTAGAGGCAGCTTGTAGAGCAATTTTTATGAATGAAGATGCTGATGAAGGAAAAATAAAAAATGTTATCAACGAAATATTTGAAGAAAAAATTGCAGATGGACAATTAAATAATGCACCTATTACATTTAAAGAATTAGATATAATTAAAAATTCATTTCAAGAAAGCTTGGAAGGTCTTTATCACCAAAGAGTTTTATATCCTGAAATAACAGAAGAAGAATAAAAATATTGAAATTTTATTTTAACGGTTATTTTTTTAAGGATGAAAAAAATGCTTTTGAAGATGTAAGAAAAGTTTTTTTGAAAAAGTTTTCAATTTCTGAAAATTTCTTATTACATATTCACTCTATTTCAGACCATTACTCAAAAGAGCTAAATGAACATTATTTTCAAAAAAATTATCCTACAGATGTATTGACTATCCCTCTTTATAAAGATTTGGCAAGCATCAATAAATTAGATAAAAATAATAATGAGATACTTGGAGATTTATTTTTGAATAGAAATCTTATAAAAAAACATTCAAAAAAATACACAAAAACATTAGTTGAAGAATATCAACTTGTACTTGTTCATGGATTGCTGCATTTAATTGGATATTCTCATGATGATCCCAAAAAGCTGAGTAGTATTGAAAATACAATTCTAAAAAAGGTTTGGAATGAATAATAATAATCTTGACCACTTAGCAATCATAATGGACGGCAATGGTAGGTGGGCACTTGATAAAGGGCTGGACAGAACTGCTGGACATGCTGCTGGTGAACATTCTCTATCAAAAACAATAGATTGGGCAATAAAAAATAATATTAAGTGGCTCACGGTGTATGCTTTTTCTACTGAAAATTGGCTTCGTTCTGATGAAGAAGTGGAATATTTGATGTTTTTTAATAGAGATATTCTTACTAGGAGAAGAGATGAATTTAATCAAAAAGGAGTACGGTTTAGATTTTTAGGAGACTTGACTGATGAAAAAATACCTGATGAGAATAAAGAGCTAATGAAAGAGACAGAAAACTTAACTCAAGACAATACTGAATTAAATTTAAATTTTGCATTTAATTATGGGTCACATGATGAAATTCATAATGCAGTTTTAAATTTACATAATTTAAATCTCAATAAAAAACTTACTTTAAAAGATGTAAAAGATAGCTTTATAAACTACTTTCAGTACCCAGAGGTTCCATTTCCTGACCTCCTATTAAGAACAGCAGGAGAGAATAGAATAAGTAACTTTCTACTATATCAACTTTCGTATACCGAACTGTTATTTATTGAAGACCTTTGGCCCGATATAAATGCAGACATATTAGATAATGTCTTACTAGAATTTAATTCAAGGAATAGAACTTATGGAAAAAATTGATAATTTATTCGACAAAATTGTAAAAATTGCAAATGCAAGAGGCTTTGTTTTCAATGCTTCATCAATATATGGGGGATTAAGAAGCTCCTATGACTATGGACCACTGGGTGCTTTGCTTAAAAACAATATCTCCGGAAGCTGGTGGAAAGATATAAATCAAGATAGCAAAGTTTCTGTATTCCCTATTGATACAGCTATTATACAAAGTTCTGAAGTATGGAAAGCATCTGGTCATTTAGCTGAATTTACAGATCCTATGGTAGATCATAAACCTACAGGTGAAAGATTTAGAGCTGACCAAGTACCAGAAAATCTAAAAAAAGAAGATTTAACAGAGCCACGTCAATTTAACCTTATGTTTGAAACAAACATAGGCCCAGTACAAAATGAAAACTCATCAGTGTATTTACGACCAGAAACAGCACAAGGTATATTTGTAAATTTTGAGAATGTTCAAAGAACAATGAGAGCAAAACTTCCATTTGGAATAGCTAATATTGGGAAATCATTCAGAAATGAAATTACTCCTGGCCAGTTTATATTCAGAACTAGAGAATTTGAACAAATGGAAATCGAATATTTTTGTAAAAAAGAAAATGAAAATGAATGGTTTGATTTCTGGATAAATAAGAGACTTGATTGGTACAAGGGGATAGGTATACCAGAAGAGAAACTCAGATTGAGAGAACATAAAGAAAACGAATTAGCTCATTATGCATCTAAAACTGTAGACATTGAATTTGATTACCCTTGGGGATGGGGTGAGCTTGAAGGCATTGCAAATCGAGGAAGTTTTGATTTAAGTTCACACGAAAGCTCTAGCGGAAAAGATTTATCATATTTTGATTCAGAAACAAATGAGAAAATAGCACCAGTTGTAATTGAACCTGCAGGGGGATTAACAAGAACACTCTTTGCTTTACTTTGTTCAACATATGATGAAGAAGTAATTAACGATACTACTAGAACACTTTTTAGATTTAATTTTGATATCGCACCTGTCCAAATTGGGATTCTACCATTGAGTAAAAAAGAAGAATTAGTTAAAGTTTCAAATGATATACAACAAATTTTGCAGAAATTTTACAGAACAGAAGTTGATGTAACTCAATCGATAGGTAAAAGGTACAGAAGACAAGATGAAATTGGAACCCCTTATTGTGTAACTATAGATTTTGATTCATTAGAAGATTTAGCAGTCACGATAAGAAATAGAGATTCAATGGATCAGGAACGAATAAAAATAGAAGACCTTCTCGATTATTTCTCAAAAATATAATGGGTATATCAAAGCAATCAATCGAAGATTTAAAAAAAAGATCAAAAATTAGCGACTTTGTTTTATCTACTACAACTGGAAAACTTAGAGGAACTAAAGGGATGGCTTTATGTCCTTTTCATGGTGAAAAAACTGCAAGTATGAGCTTTACAGATGTCGAAAATTTATTTCACTGTTTTGGATGCAAAATGGGTGGTGATATATATAAATATGTACAAGAAATCAATAATTTGGAGTTTCAAGATGCAGTTGAATTAGTTGCTGAAAAGTATGGTTTCAAACTTACTTATACTGAATCTAGTCAGACTAACGATTTTAAAAATTTTCAACAAAAAATAAATCTCATTGATGAATACTTTAAAGAAATGATGGATTCGAAGAAATCTAAAATAGCAAAAGAGTATCTTACTTCTAGAAGGTTTAATGAACAAGATTTAAAAAGATATGACATATCTTTTATTGATTCAAATGTTGAAAATTTTCAAAAGTTTTGTGATAAAAATAAAATCTCTGACTTTGATTTAAAAAAATTAGGATTTATATCTAGCAATGGTAATTTTTTATTTAAAAATAGAATAATGTTTCCAATTCTTAACTTTAGATCTGAAACTATTGCTTATGGCGGAAGAGCACTTGAAGATTTTGGTCCTAAATATTTAAATTCTTCAGATTCAGTTCTATATAAAAAAAACAGGAATTTGTATTTCACAAAAGAATTCATATCTTCTGTTAAGAAGAAAGGGTATGCATTTTTAGTAGAAGGATACTTTGATGTTCTATCGTTAAACCAATTAGGTTACTCAAATAGTGCCTCACCGTCAGGTACTGCTCTTACGATTCAACAGCTAGAAGCTGTTTCACGCTATACAAATAAAATCTTACTTTGTTTCGATAATGACGAAGCAGGACTAAAGGCAACTGAGAGGGTTCTAGAAATTAAAAATCAAGTTTCTAACCAACTTGAAATACATTGTCTCAATTTACCGGAAAAATATAAAGATATTTCAGAACTGTATGAAAAAGATGAAGATATTTTTAGTACTGTTCTTAAAGATAATCTTGAAATAATTGAATTTTTGATTGATAAATTTATTGAAAGTACATCAGATAAAAAAAGTATTTTTAATTATTTTATGAAAATAACATCTAACCTAAGTCCTCTTGAAGTTGATGTCTCATTAGATCTACTATCTTCAAAATTAAACACGGCCAAAGACATACTTAAAAAGGAGTTAAAATTTCAAACTTTAGACGAAAAAGAAGATGTTACAGAACAATCTATAAGCTCTATCTCTATTTTTAAAGATTTAATTATTGCAGAAATGATTTCTAATAAATTTAGTCCAAATGAAGAAATTGACCAGTTAATAGAGTTGAATTTTGAATTTAAAAAGTTAGTTGATGATATTAAGAATGAAAATTCAAAAAAAGAAGATTACCTTAATATCTCTTATACAAAAGAGCAGCACTTAGAAGCAGTTTCAAGATTGTATTTACATTTTGCAAACCTAAAAATCGATGAACTGATCCAAGAATTTGAAGAATCAGAGGATAAGAATTTCCAACTTCTTCAAGAAGTAGAAGACATTAAAAAGAAAAAAGAAATATATCAGAATACCATTTAATTCATAGTATTATTAATTTGCTATCCGAGGTAGCTCAATTGGCAGAGCAGCGGACTGTTAATCCGTTGGTTGTGGGTTCAAGTCCCACCCTCGGAGCTATACAATTTTATTTTCACTATAATTAAAAATGAATGGAGGAAAAATGGATTTAGTAGCAATAGTTAAAGAAAGAGCTGAAGGAAAAGACCTAAGTGTATTAGGTGGATCAGTGAAATTTGTTGTTGACGAAAATGTGGTTTTAATTGATGGAAATAGTGGTGAAATTACATCTGATGACAATGAAGCTACGTGCACAATTTCAACAGATGCAGATACTATGCAATCAATTATGGATGGTTCTTCAAGTCCACAAGCTGCTTTTATGACTGGAAAATTAAAAGTTTCAGGAGATATGAGCATTGCATTAAAAGTTCAATCAGTAATTTCTTAAATATTTGGGGCCTGTAGCTCAGTTGGTTAGAGCAACGGACTCATAATCCGTCGGTCGTAGGTTCGAGTCCTGCCAGGCCCACTTGTTAAACAGTAAATTGAAGTACTTAACTTTTGGTTCTTTATTTGGCATTTCTATAACTTCACCTCCACAATTTTTTAACTTGTTAATTTTTGACTTATCAGACTTAGCAATTGTCTTATTATTCATTTTCATTGGACTAGAAATACTTAAAAGTAAAAATTTATTCATTTTATGGAAAGAATTCACAACCTCTAGTTATTGGTTGCATACTTTCATAATATTGACCTTTACTTTTTTAATATATGGTTTTAATTCGTTAACAACAAGACTCTTGTTTTATATTTTATTTGGATTTTTAATTCTTATTTTTTTTAGTAACGCTTCTAAGGAAAGTATAGAGGTATTTTTCATACCAATCTGGGGTATATCGGTTTTAAATTTATTTGTAGTTATCTTCGAGCTTTCATTTTTTGATAACACTCTAGGCTGGATATCTTTTTTTTATGAAGACCCTGGATTTTTTAATAGAGGAAGGTTAGCAGGCTTTCAAGGTGGAGGACCAAATGTTGCAGGATTACTTTTTACTTTTTTAACTTACCTAAGCATTTACTTCTATAAACTTAGAAAAAATATTTTTTATTTAGCACTTTCATTTTTAAACTTATTTTTGGTTTTTGTTACTTTTTCACGAGGAAGCTATCTTGCAGTATTTTTAACTCTAATGATTTTCTTGTTTGTCAAAAGATTTACTAAATTTAGAGTTATTTTAATTTCCTCACTTGTTTTTATAGGTTTTGCTACTTTTCTTTATTTTGGAAATTCTCAAATTGTACTCAAAGAAAGTGATAGAGGTTATCTAACAAATATAGCACTTGATAATATTTCACTACTAAAAGGTTACGGTGGTGGTAACTATGTTAATGAAATTTACGGAAAGTATTTTCTATCCATTAATCCAAAAATACTTGAAGAAAATTTAAATATTAAATTAGATAAAGTTGAACTTGGTATTACACCTGAAGAGTACAGAGATTCAGGTATAGAATTCTTTATTGGAACTTCAGGTGGTGGATATGAACTTTTACAACAAGCAAATATTGCATCTAAATGTTCTGATGACCGTATTACTTGTCAACATGTCAGAGTCGATAGAGAAACATTATATAAATTCCTATCAAGTACGTTTGCCTTAGAATCAAAAAAAATAGAGCAACTTACTTTAAATTCAGAGTGTCTAAAAATTTCATCTCAATTAGTAACAAGACTAGAATTTTTCTGCCTTGTTGATTTCTTATTAAATACAGAAATTAATAACACGAGCAATCTTGAAGTTACACCTCAAGATTTTTTTGTACAGTGTGAGATTACAAGTTCATATCAATGTGAAAATAGACAATTGGCTATTGGAGAGCTTGCCGTACTTGTTGAAAAGCTTGTCTATGATGAAAATATTGTTTCAGAAGAGAGTTTTAAACAATTTTGTACAGATTGTTATTTTAGAGATGTGGGTGGTTATATAAAAATTGAATTTGATAAGTATGATGGTTTAATCCCTAGAAGTATTTTTAGTTTTTATACTTCTGAAAATGGTAGTGAGTGGAATCAAGTAGGTTTTTCAAGAACCACTGGTAGAATTGTAAATTTTAACGAAAACTCATCATATATAGAAGTTGGGGGTCATTCTGATGGACAATCGTTTGGCAATACTTTTCTAGATGCTGTTGTTAAATCTATAGAGATTGTTTCCAATGATAATTCAAAAAAAATAATTTTTTCAGAAGAGTATCAAAATAATACATATTATGTCTTTAATCCAAATTCAGATACCTTTTATAAATCAAATATCACTTATGAAAATAACGGCATAAAACTATATAGGCCTAATAAATATTGGATTGCAGTTGAGAATAATTTTGATTTTTCAAATGACTTTGATCTAATTATTGAACTTTCTTTTCCTGAAATACCCTGG
>Ga0255782_10001647_pt1 | contig 18926 bp, 16 predicted proteins | sample 101ome_26_FD_179980 | JGI IMG/M metagenome (GOLD analysis project Ga0255782, IMG submission 179980) | Coastal salt marsh microbial communities from the Groves Creek Marsh, Skidaway Island, Georgia - 101408AT metaG (version 2) | ecosystem: Environmental > Aquatic > Marine > Intertidal zone >...
TCCAAATTGACAAGTGTGCATTCCTTTTTTTAAAGGATATATGGTTCCACTATCAAATTTATAATTTAAATATCATCATTTTGCGTCCTTTATCTGATTTTACTTTTGTTCTCTTTTTCAAGAATTCGTAATATCTTTTTGAAAGTTTATATTGTTTTTTTTTCATTTTTTGAATGACTTCTAACCGCACTTTCATTATCATTCCAACTTGCCATATTCGTTTATGAGAATATTTTCCAGATTTATACAATTTTTCTAGTTTTCTAATTGTATTTTTAACATCTGTTAATGTTTTATATTGAATTGAAATCGTATCTTTTGGATTTTTATCAATATACACATCAAATGATTTCTTAGGATTATTTGGATTATAGAGAAATTTTGTTTTTCCTCCACCTAATTTTTTTGGAATAAAATGAAGACACGCTGAATTAATACAATCGTGTATTTTTGAATTAGTCGGGCCATCAAAAGTCCGATGTCCCAAATGAATATTACATTTTCTACATCTTAATTCTTTATTTTTAAGAAGATAAGTAACATTTTTGGATCTCTGTCCTAATCTATCATATGTGTTACTAAACGCAGGCCATCCAGAACCAGAATCATACATATCTCTTGTATGATATAAATTATTCTTACAACAAGGACATACAAATTTACCTTTCTTTTTAAGATAGATTGGATCTAAATATTTACCGGTGAACTTTTTCTCAGCTAAATTTCGATTATGAATACATATCTTATTATAAACATTTATATCTTCTGTTAATGGTGTGCATTCTTTTTTCATTGAATATTTTTGATGATATTCTTCAGCTCTATGAAATTTATAATTTTTCGTCGATAAAATTTGGCTTGCAACAGGTTTCTTCGCTTTTTTTTCATACAGGGATATTTCTTGAGCAATGATAGATCTTTCTAAATTATTTGAATAATAGAAAATAGAACGATATTGTTTCCCAATATCCAATCCTTGTCGATTTATCGAAGTTGGATCATGGATTTTTAAGCCATATTTTACTAATCTTCTAAAATCAGTTTGTTCATCATATTTGACTTTGACAGTTTCAGCATAATTAGTAGTTCCAGAAGAAACTACTTTATAAGTTGGATTGGTCTTTTTACCCCCCATATAACCAACTTCAGTTTCTTTTACTCCTTTTAATTTATCATATTGTTTCTGAACATGCCAAAAACACCCACCGGACAAATAAAACACGCTATTTCCTCCACCTTTTTTACATCCTTTATATGGAGCGCAACTGCTTCTCATTGTAAATCCCGCTATTTTTTTTAGACAAGTTTCTCTAGAAAATCTCCTTGGCAATGTGAATACTTTTTTATCTTTTTTACGAGTACACTTTTTAGCCTTGGCTGTATGTTCACAACAATCAACCATATCTACTTTATACCATATAAAAATTTGATTTTGATACTAGAAATCCAGTATTTAAAATCAATGGACAATCTCGCTTTTGGAGATAAAGTTAGAACAACTAAAGGGAAATTGGTTTTTGGAACATTTCAAAAAATGACAAATCCAAAAAATAAAAAGGAAAGAATACAAGTTCTTAAAAATGATGGGGCAATTGGTCACATAGCTATCGATAATATACAAAAGCTATCTGAAGAAGAATACAAAAATATGCTTTCAAGAAATGAAGATTATGATTATGATTCAGATATTGCCGAATATGATTCAGCATCAGAATGTGAAATAGATAGACTAGAAGAAGTATCTATAACTGAAAAAGAAAATGAAATTACAACTGTCAATGAATCAGAAGAAATTTCTATCAAAAATGATGATGATAAATCTGAAAAACAAAAATCAATAAATCGTCTTCAAAAAACCAAGCTCGAAACGAAAAAATATTATGATAATCGTTGCTGTATAACTGGTTTTGAACTAGGATATGATCATGCCCATATTAGTCCCGGAGGGTGGAGAGAAGATGATACACTATCTAATAGTTTTCTAATGGATAAGACACTTCATTCACTATATGATAATAAAGTTGGAGCTCCAGGACCTGTATTTGCATTGAATCCAAATACTGTTCGACCCGCAAGTCATAGAATCTTTAATCAGTATGATATTGAAATTAGCGAATGGGCCATAGGAAAAAACTTACTTATTAACAACTATAAAACAGCCTATGTTTTGAAATCATCTCATTCGAATATTATCAAGCATTACGAATATTTCCTATACGAAAATTACGGGAAAATCCTTGATTTAATTGATGAATAATTGGATACAATTCATCTAGTGAATTAATAACATAGTCTGGTTTAGCTGAATATAATATTTCCCTCGAATTTTTTAATTTCTCCACATATTCTTCTTTACTAATAGACGCGTTTTTTTCTTTCATATACATGTAGGTGGACCATTTCGCAACACCGATTGTAATACAACCAGCCATTTTCCCTTCTTTCAGACCAATTACTGTGTCGTCAATTTTTATAACTTTTGTAGGATCTTTTAAACTGATAGAATTCATAATATTATTTATCATATGAGGATAAGGTCTCCCTGGAAGACCTAGACATGTCGATGATACATATTTATCAATAAAGATATCATTATCTATCAATTTATCTCTTATATTCATTGTGATTGGTTTATTAAAACCTGTGGTAACACCCGTTGATATATTATTTTTTTGCAAAATATCAATACATTTTTTCGTTTCAGGTAAAATATCTATCATATTCATTCCTTCATTTATTTGATAATAATTAAAATCATTATATATTTGTTGACTTTCATTAATTCCTGGATATTTTTTGTGTAGTTGAAACCAATTTCTTGCGACATATTTATCATTCAAAATCTCATTAATATGATCTAATTTATTTTTACCCATATCCTTAAAAATTAAAGAATCATTAATATTTATTCCATGTTTCTTAAAACAGTTTTTAAGAGAAATATACGGACTGAGAGAAAATCTGTCAACAATTGTACCACTTAAATCAAATACACACAATTTTATCATTTATAAAAAATATAATCTAAACTTTAAATATAAATGAATCTAAAAGCAAATATAAAAAAAATATCACCCTATATTTTAGCAGCAGCAGTTATATTAGTTCTTTTCTTATTTTTAACACCCAGTTCGTGTGATGGAGGAAAGACATGGCAGTTAGGGAGTTGTTCTTCTCAACATTCAGTTAAACCGCAATATCTAAACTCTCATGATAATAAATCTCATGCATTTTTCAATCTTATTTCATATTAAATTTATGCATAACGAAATGGATAGGTATCGGGATACTGAAAAGATACAAATTTCGTAGCTTCACCAACACAAACAGCATTTTTATATTTGCTAGTTTCTGAATACGGATTTTCTGTGTCACTTGAAGTAACTATATTACCCTGTATTTTCTCATTTTTTTCATTAAGATAAGTAACAACGCATTGTTTATTTTGATCGCCGTCATTTTTCCATAGATATTTTGTTGTTTCCATAATTTAATTTATTATAGATTTATTTCTTTAGATAATTACTTCAAGATAACATGTATACAATACCCATTTCTTCCAAAGTACCATAATCTTTTTTATCCCATACTATTTCGAATCCCTCATCTTGTTTTTGTTTAATTAGACGAAAATCAGCTCCAGGACTCAAAATAATATCTCCATCCCATTCTTTCCTCCCATCTTTTTCAGCACCCCAAGGTTTTTCAGTAATAGGACGGTCCCTTTTACACAGGTTATTCAAAACATAATTTGGACCGCCTTTACTTTCTGGAGCTTGAGTTCTTATTCCATACCAATTATATTTTGAACAATCGACGAATCCACCATATCCCTTTTCAATACATATCTTTTTTGCTTCATTAAAGTTATTTACAGATTGCGGATTATTATAAGCCCAAGCATCAGCATGTCTTATTCGTGTCCAACCTTGAGTTTTCGAGTCAACTACTCTTTCTTTTTCTAGTTTACGAATCTTCTCTTTCAAAATTCTATTTTCATTTTGAAGTTCCATAATCTTATTCATTTCATTTTCTAGTGTTATCGAAATTGTAAAAGAAAATAGTGAATGATACTCCAATTTCAAAACAATTTCTTTCATATCTTCTTTTATGATAGAATAATTCACATCTCCCGATTTTTCAACGAGTGTCTGTTTAACAATTTTTTTAAAGATGTCAAAGTTATTCTGAAAATATTTAGAATGTTCTTTCCAAAAATCTTCAGTTTCAGATAGTATTACAGAATAATGACCATGAGAATTCATAATACGAATTTCAATAGAATTATCAGTAGAATCTCGGACCTTGAAATCATCATGCATTGAAACAGCTTTGATTATGATACTATTGGTGGGAACAGGGGCAGGAGATGGAGCGGGCGCAGGAGATGGAGCGGGCGCAGGAGATGGAGCATATGATTGATTGGGATCTTCCAGCTCGGAAAGGCGTGCGCGCGCCGCGGCTACCAGCGCCGCGCCATCGGGCCCTCGCATCACCTGCAGCACATCGCGCACCGCCCTCGCGCCCCGGCACTCCCGCGAGGGATGCGCCGCCTTCATCTTCATCGCCAGCTTCTTCGAGCCGATATCGGGCGAGCGCAGGTCATCCAGCGCCACCAGGAACTCATCATCGGTAAAAGGCGTGTTCGCAGCCATACCAGATACACCCAGTTGACTGGAAGTGGAGAAATATTGATTGATTCTTCAATCGTCAATATAAATCAAATTTAAATTATTTAAAATGTATCTGCTTTAAAAGATAAATGAACACATTTTACACTAAAGATAATATTGAAATCGGAATAGATGAGGCTGGCAGAGGTTGTTTATTCGGTCCTGTATTTGTTGCCGGTGTCATTATGAATGATATTACAGATAATCCGCCCCCCTATGAAATCAAAGATTCTAAAAAGTGTTCCAAGAAAAAAAGAGAAATTTTAAGAGAATATATCGAAAACAATGCTATATCATATTCAGTAAAAATGATAGATGAAAAAGTTATCGATGAAATCAATATATTACAAGCTACAGTGAAAGGGATGCATTCTGTAGTAACCGAAATCACAAAATATATTTCAATTGATAGAATTTTAGTAGATGGTTCATATTTTCCTTATTATACAGATATGAATACATTCGAAGTAATACCCCATATTTGTATACCAGGCGGAGATGATAAATATTTGAATATCGCAGCTGCCTCTATTTTAGCAAAAGAATACAGAGATGAATATATAAGTAATCTGTGTAAAGAAAATGCTGATCTAGAAAAATATGATATTATGAAAAATAAAGGATATGGAACCAAAAATCATATGGAGGGAATAAAAAAGTATGGAATAACTCAATGGCATCGCAAAAGTTTTAGTCCATGCAAATAATCTATAATAAATTATAGAAACTGTGAATGAAAATTGTATTTGATAGTGATGTTAAAATTTATGATGGCCCAAAATTAAAAAATAAAGTAATCAATCAAATCATTTATCTCTGGATAAGTAATAAAATCAATGAAAAGAATATAACACATTTCTATAATTTAGATACATTAAATATCATAAAAGAAAAAATTATTAATAAAATTGAAGATATTAATAGTTTTTTAAGATACAAAGATAAGTATATTTTGACTATTTATAAATATGAAATTAAAAGGAATTATAATAGTAAATATAAACTAAAAAAATTGAAAGAAACATTCGAAACTATAAATTCATAATATATGGATGACAATGCTTTAATTCTTCATCTCCATTTTCTCTATAATTAATTTTATTATCTTTAAATTGACCAATAAATGACGCATGTCCAACAATTGCTATATTTTTCTCAGTGCGTTTTTGAATATAATCTTTAATATCAATAATTCTTTCATTTAATTCTTCTATTGATTCTCGATGATTTGGTGTCCAAAGAGTATCTTCATTTTCTTGAATATAAAATTTTATCTTTGGATATTTATTAGATAAAAAATTGATAGATTTCCTTTGATTACAAGTATGTTGACCAATTGGATATTCTCTTAAATTTTCTAAGCAAATTATATCTACATCCATATCACCGAAAATATTCATACATGTTTCTAATGTTCGAGATAATGGAGAAACTAATACCAAATCAATATCATATTTTTTTATCCATGTATTTCCCAGTTCAATCGATTGCATTTGCCCTCCAAAAATTAATGGAGAATCATATACTCTTTCATCTTCAAACGCCTTCGCCCCAATTTCATCAAATAATTGATTATGAAGAGAATAACCGTGTCGAATAAGATAAATTGTTTTATCCATATTTATAGTCTATTATAGACGACAAACCTTTATATCATTTTCAAAAACCCGCCACACTTCTACCCAAATCTGTAAGTTCTGGCTCAGGAATAGGAGTTACATTTGGTAGAGGTCCTCCATATGTTCTAGGATTCACTGGAAACAATTTGGGCTTATGGGGCCAATGGGTTGTCATTCTAAGTTCATTAAATGCTTTCCTTTTTTTTCGAAGATTCGCTTCTGTGGCATATTTTCGAGGCTTCATACAAACATAAACTACATTTCTCAAATTCTGATTATTTCTTGTTTTAACAGGTTCGGTTCCACAGTGAATTGTTCTACTATCCCAGAAAACCATATCACCAGCCTTACATTTTATCCTTTTTTCAGAACATCCTTTTTTTTCATAAAAGGATTGCTCTTCTCTTGTATGTTTATACCAATCACTTTTATCTTCTATTTTGTGAAAATCCTGAAACTCTTTATGATATTGATTGCTCGATTCAAGAAAAGCAAGTGTAGCATCACCCTCATTAACATCATAAGCAGTTACCCAACTTTGAATACATTCAAAATCAGGTCTAAAATAACTTTGATCTGTATGATACCATGTTTGTCTATACCAACCTCTATTTGTTTCTTCCGGCGGAAAATGAAATGATGCTCCATCAAAACTTGTTAAAAGATTTTCGGGTTTTTCTTCCCATATTTTAGAGAAGATATTGACTATTTTTGGATTTTGTCGAATATCCCATACAAATTGTGAATGACCTACTTGATATTGCTGAAGAAGCATTGAATGTTTTGGATACAATTTTTGATACTGAACCCATGTTTTGGGATTGTCTTTAGAAATCGGTATTTCAAACTTCTGAGTTAGATTCTCTAAATAAGACCACATTCCATCTTGCATATTCTTTATTTCTGAATCATCAAGAATATTTGGAACAATAGCTACACCATAAGTATCTATCATTTCTTTTACTTTATCTGAAGATGTAAGATATTTTTCATATTCGTAAGACATTCTAAATTAGTTGAATTAAAATTTGATTAATTTAATCAAAATCAAATTTCAAAGAAACCTAAAAGAAAATAATGGGTATTCGTGAATATGATCATGAAGACCAAAATTACGAAATTAAACATGAAAATCCGTATGATATTGAACATAATTTAAATAAACTTTACAAGGGCATTTGTTTATGTATTGGGTGGTCTTTAGTTTTAATTTTATTCACATGGATTATAATTATTTATGAATGCAAACATTGAAAAATTTAGTGTCTCCTTTTAGATTTCATTGTACGAGATTTCTTATTCTTATTAGTTCTTGCAGGTTTCTTATGCTTCTTAGTTCTCACAGGTTTCTTATGCTTCTTAGTTCTTTTAGGTTTCTTTTTTATACCACCGCCAGTAGATGTAGATTCCGAATTGGTTTCCGAATTGGTTTCCGAATTGGATAATATATTCTGTAATCTACTCAATTTGTCTTCCCCAAAAGTAGAAATACTTTTTTTTAATGAATCCGCCCCAGTTTTTATATTTTCCCAATATTGACTAAAGTTGGTACTCGGATCTTTATTGATATTCGTATCTTCACTGATATTCGTATCTTCATCATTGGTGGATGCTGCTTGACCACTAAGCCATTCTATATCATATATAGATCCCTCTTCCTCTTCCTCATCTACCGCACCCTCACCTTCTGCCTTAGCCTTAGCCTCAGCTTCTGCCCTAGCCTCAGCCTGTAATTCAACCTTAACCTGAATCTTATCCAAAATCTTAGCCTTAGCCTCAGCCCTAGCCTTAGCCTCAGACTGTAATTTAGCCTCAGCCTCAGCCTGTAATTTAGCCTTAGCCTCAGCCTCTTCCATTTCCTCTTCGGCTATTCTAATCCTTTCATAAAGTTTTACCATCTCGGGATCCTCCTTCTCTTCGGCAGCAGCCGCCTCCGCAGCCTCCCTCTCCGCTTCCTCATCACCCAGCGCATCGGCGACCTCTGCCTCCTCACCCAGCGCAGATGCGACCGCTTCCTCATCACCCAGCGCATCGGTGACCTCTGCCTTCTCATCCAGCGCATCGGCGGCCTCTGCCGGCAACGACCACACACTCTCTCCAGTTGCCTTGTTGTAAAAGTATATATAACCATCGGTACTAAGTATTTTATCCCATTCCACCCCGCCGACCAACAGTGACTCTTGAACCACCCCATAGATAGGATTTATCCATTGAGTTTCTTCGGGATCTTGAATTCTATAGTAAAAAATCTCCCCGTCCGTGCCCGCTGCCATTCCCCAACCCATTCCTGCTAATTCCTCCCTATCCTTAAAATTAGGATTAAGAGGAGATATCCATTCTCGATCGGATTCATTATCATTACGATAATAATAATGTCTATCACCTTCCATCCCCCTTTTCCACCCCATATCACTTAATTTTTGTTCTTCATCACTTGTCAACGGTTCATCCATTATATTTTATATAATATTATAAAATTCTGATAAGTCAATTCAATGTCTTCATTTTCATTTCATTTTACGAGATTTTTTCTTAGATTTTTTAGCTTTCTTAGATTTTTTGTATCTTTGTGTTTTCTTAGGTTTTTTGTATCTTTGTGTTCTCTTGGGTTTTTTGTATCTTTGTGTTCTCTTAGGTTTCTTTCGTTTCTTAGATTTTTTACCACCACCCGCTTTTTTACCCAAACTTCTTCCTATTTTTGAAAAACTTCTTCTCATCCTTTTCCCAATACTATTATCATTCTCTTTTACATCTTTATTCGAAAAATTATTTAATATTAGACCTTTTAGTGGTATAAATAGACCTGCTTCTTTGCCACCTGACATAAGATCCAAGCCCCCCCATATCCCCATACATAATTCAGGATATTTAAATTCAGTATTATCCAAAAACTCTTGTAGCTGTTTCATTATAGACTCAATCCCTTTGTATACCTTATATAGGTTCTCATATTTTTCCTTTTTATTTTCAAAATATCCCATAACCGCACCTTGTATTTTATTTCCCATTTTATTAATTGGCAGAGGATTATGAATAAAGGGTCTCCCCGTATTTGATTCATCTTCTCCCCCCTTGTCAAAATCCTGAACAGGTACCTCTGGATCACTTCCTCCCCCCCCCCCCCTGCCACTAAACCGCCGACTAGCCTTAGCCATGAGATTCCGTGTCGTATCCAGATCTGTTGATCTGTTCAGTTTTGATTGAAGGTTATCGGGATGCAAGGCTTCGATTTCTGCGGTGGCCATTGAAGCGCCTTTTTCATCTGCATCTATCTTCACCTCTGATTCCCCAGCAGCAGCCGCAGCCTCTGTTTCCCCCGCCTCGTGCTCTGCTTCCACAGGATTTTTCTCAAAGACCTCTCTGTATTTGATCCACACATTTTCCCATTCGACCCACCAAGGAAAATTTTGTCCATCAAACACTGACGAATCATCTGTAATTTCAAAATTTATTTCCGAAAATTCAAAAGAATCCAAAATATGAGGATCAGCTTCATCAATTAGTTTCATTAAGTCATCTATATCTCCCATCGTAGTAATATCAAAAATGGAATTTTCATGATAAGTAGTTTTTTCTTTAAAAATTTTTGGTATAACACTATATAGATCTTCAGATAAGAATAGCTCTAATAAGATATGGGGTGAGCGCCGTTCCAACACTTTTTTAGCAGCCTTCATCTCTTCGTCGGTGGGCTCCGTCTCGTAGATGGAGGAAGACTCGGATTGATCAATTATCGATCTTGCCGCTTTAATCTCTTCATTATTTTCATAAATTAATTTATAAATTTCTCTCAAATTCCATAAAATTATTATAAATAATAATAAATAATCATAATTATGTTTGAAAAGTGATTCATTATTTAGAGTTTTTTGTCCATCACTAGCATACTTCTGTATTATATCTAGAAATGTTGTGCCATTTTTAATACAATCCAGTATTGTCGATAAGATTGTAGGTATTATTTTAAGTTTATTTTTTATATCTCTAATTAGTTCATCTGGGGTTGGTTCATTTGAAGAAATCATTTCCTTGGCCGCCGCAGCACGCTCGGACACCCGGTATTTTTTATCAAGCTCGCCGAACTTCGCGACTGCCGCTGCCTTGGCCGCCGCAGCACGAGGAGACAATCCCAATGTATCATCAAGCTCGCCGAACTTCGCGACTGCCGCTGCCTTGGCCGCCGCAGCACGAGGAGAAAATTGGTATTGTCCATCATTCCCCAATTCTTCGGTAAAAACATGATAAATGTTAGGTCCAACATTTTGTTGAAAATCTTCTGCTTTGAACGGTTCATTCATAATATTATATATTATATGTAATATTATAATTATGAAAAATAAGTCAATTCCTTTTTGATTTCATTTTACGATTCTTTTTCTTAGATTTTTTAGCTTTCTTACTCTTTGTTTTCTTAGGTTTCTTGTATCTTTGTGTTCTCTTGGATTTTTTGTATCTTTGTGTTCTTTTAGGTTTCTTAGTTTTTTTACCACCGCCTCCCCTTCTTAATATTCTTTCCAAGACCCCTTCATGGGGCCTGATTTTCCCTGGATCCACCTCTTCTTCCATAGCCTCAGAATCCCTGTCCATCGCGTCTGAATATTTACCATAAGTATTTTCTTCAGGAGACAGATAATTCCCTCTATTTGTCATTTTGTGATATTTAGATACTCCATCATCAATCATACCACTAACTTTACCACTAACTTTACCTCTCAAAGATTTCAATGATTTTTTCACCGCTACTTTCGCATTGTCAAAAGCTGATGAAATTTTATTTTTTCCCGGTTCCGGCGGGGCTAAGGTCGCAGCAAACCGTCTCCGCAGCAGCTCCTCAAATTCAGTCCTTGTCGCCCCATTTTCACCTTCATTCTCACTATCATATTTCGTATCTTTCATAGGAGATGTAGGAACAACCTCTAGAGTCATCTCATCATCTTCAGCACTATCATATATTGAAGGCCCTATATGCACAGTTTGTTGTGGATTATCGGATTGGGAATTATCGGGTTGTGGATTTTCTACTTCACCCTTATCCGTATCTTTTGTAAGAGATGTAGAATCATTCTCTGGAGTCATCACATCATCAAAATCATAGATACTAGGTGATGATATTTTTTGTCCTTCTCCCATATTTCTTTTCTGCTGAGCTCTCTCTCGGGCTCTCTCTCGGACTCTCTCTCGGGCTCTCTCTCGGGCTTCAATGGCACGCGATTCCCTATCCGAACGCATAGCATCGGTTACCACTTTATGTAACTCTTCATTTGGAATTTCCGCGCTGTCCGTATCAGGCGGAGCATTATCTTGAGAACCCGCCTCATTCGCCCCAAGAGTCATCTGCTTATCTTCGTCCGCTGCTGCAATTTCCCTCTGCAACAGATCCTCCATGACCTTGAGAGCAGGATCTTCACCTTCACTCTCACTTCGTTTTCTCTCTAGAGCAGCCTTAGCCCTTTCAAGAGCATCCCTCTTTATTTTATCAATATCCCCCCCTCTTGATTCGATAGCTGCTTTTCTTTTCTTACTCTGTAATCGGGCTATTTGAGCTTTTTCTTTTTGAGAATATTTTGGTCTTTCTTCATAAGGCATACTATATTAATAATTATATATTATTATTGTAAAATATTAGATATATCATATGTATAATTTTGTTTATTGTGATAAGCTGGTCTATCGAGTGGAACGGGCAAGTTAGATAAATCTTTAATATATCCATTATATTGATTTACATGTGTTGATATATTTTGAACACAATAATCAATCACTTTTTGATTTAATCTTTTAATTTCTTCAACAACATCAACCATGGCAACTCTGAAATTTCCATACTGTAAAAGCATTGAACGCATAACTACATATAATTCATTATTAGATTGTCTGTCAATTACAGATTCTGTTTCTTTATTAACTTTATAGCGAATTGTATCCTGAAGAACATTCATATTTACATCTGAAAAATACATATCGCTTAAAGCTGTTTTTTCCAATAATCCCTTGACAGATGTATCATTATTATCTTGTGAAATAACTACATCAGATTCATCTTTCATATCTTGAGATATTCTCGTTTCTGTAATATCATTCACTCTACCATTATTGATATCCTCTAATATATTTCCCATACTATCTTTTTGATCGCCCGCTAGATAAGATTTCATAAAAAATACTTTCTCACCGCCATCATCATAATGACCATAATCAGACAAAGAAGAACCCAATTTTGAAATTTGTGGAGTCATACCCGAAACCATTGGATTTTTATAAACTTCATAATCTCCAAACCTTGTATCATCTTGGGCTGTTTCGCCGCTCCGTAAAAAATTATAATTAGAATCATACTGATTATTATCAATATCAATACCTTTGTTTTCATCTAAATCTCGATTATCAGTTGTCCAGTTATAAAATGACATTTATATTATTAGTTAGATAATAAGTTGAAGAGTTTTATCGAATCGATTTTAGTAGTATTTTACATTCTTCATCCCATATCTGTTCAATAGTTTTCTTATTCAATTCAGAATATTGTTCCTCTAATTCTTGAATCTGATTATTCAATTTATCTATTTCTTCTTCTGTGAAAAGATAAATTGACATCTTAATTAGATAATCATAATTATTTGTATCAATATTATTTACTTTTTTGGTAACAACTTTCCCTTTCAATACCTGTTCTAAGTTTGTATTCAATAGTTGAGTAATAATTTCCATTCTCTTTTTCCTATGAATGATAATCTTATCATCAATTACAAGATTAATGAAATCTCTTTTAGATTTCAATATCATCAATTCATTCTGTAAAGTTTCCAATTGAGATTCTTTTCTACGCTTATAAAGAGAATATCTTTCAGTAAAGAAATCATCTATTATTTCTTCAATCGAATTATATTTCTTGATACAATCTCCCTTATAAAGATGAATATTTCTTAATGATAATCCTTTTGTGGTTGTTAATTTGAAGAATTTTTCGATTCCATCAATATTATCATCTTCATTCCATTGAAGAGAATTAAGAAACCCCTTTTCAAATGTAATTGTAAAATCGACTTCTGTATCCGATGAATTATTAACATAATCTATAATTGTCTTTTTAGATTTCGAGTTTGAATGATTTTCTTTTGATTTTTTCTTTTCAATTTGAGGCAAAAGTGAATCTAGAAATAATTTGTAATCTTCAGTCCATCTACCTATAGGTAATTCTGTAATTCGAATAGTTTTATCATCTATTACAGAATAGTTCCCCTTACTTAGATAATTATTGGAATCTAACTGAATAATTTTCCCCTTGAAATTATTATAAGAAGGGTGAATTTTGTTAAATTCTTTCCCTTTTAGTTTATCTCGAATCATATTGATTACTTCTAATGGATTGAATTTTGGAATACTTGTACTAAATCCAGTCCCTATCCCATTCATTCCATTTACAAGGACCATTGGAATAATTGGAACATAATATTTTGGCTCTACAAGTTCACCATCATCTTCATTATAATTTAACAAATGGAAGTCACTTTTCGGATACAGATATTTAATAATAGGATTTAGTTCTGTGTGAATATACCTAGAACTAGCTGAATCATGACCACCCATGATTCTTGTTCCAAATTGACCATTGGGCATAAGTAAATTAATATTGTTTGAACCAATGTAGTCTTGGGCCATCCCAATAATTGCACTTTGAAGAGATGCTTCTCCGTGATGATATGCTGCGTTTTCACTCACATATCCGGCCAATTGGGCAACTCTTATTTCAGAATCCAAATTTCTCTTAAAACAAGAATACAGAATCTTTCTTTGACTAGGTTTCAATCCATCATAAACTGAACCAATCGACCGAATCGTATCACTATTTGAGAAATGTATTAATTCTTTATTAATAAATTCAGGTATCTCTATTTCTGTTTGATTGTGATCTAAAATATCTTCTGGATCATATTTATACAACCACTCTTTTCTATCATTTGATTTTTCTTTCTTAAAAGCCAAATTCATAGAATCATCTGTACTTTCATTAAATTGATAATTATTTAGTTTCAAATTAGTAAAATACTCTTTTGCTTCTTTAGAATCACTTGTCCCCAATCCCTTATAATATTTAACTTTCCATTTATGATAATTTGGAGTAGATTGCTTCCAATTTTCATAATCTGTCAATGTATAGAAAGATTTTGTTGATTTTTTCAATGATATCTTGATAATAGGAGTTATCATAGATGTTATAAACCCCAATTTAATAAGAGAAGGCCAATAATGATGAAATAAATTCATAACTAACCCTTTAATATGTGAACCATCATGGTCTTGGTCTGTCATAATCATAATCTTACCATATCTAAGAGATTTTGTATTGGTATAAACTTTACCAGTTTCTAGACCAATAATTTTCTTTAGATGTGTTATTTCTGTATTTTTCATCACTTGGTCAGATGTGGCATCTCTGACATTCAAAACCTTACCCTTCAAAGGGAAGGCACCAAAAGTATCTCTTCCAACAACAGAAAGACCAGAAATAGCCATAGATTTAGCTGAATCTCCTTCCGTTAAAATAAGAATACATTGTTCGGATTTTTTAGTTCCTGCCCAATTTGCGTCATCTAGTTTTGGAATATCTCTTATTTTATTCTTCTTTGAACCATCTGTTTTCTTATTGGCCTTGCTTAATTTAAATTCACTGAATGATAGAACTTTTTGAACAATATCTGTTTTATCAATAATATTCTTAATGAATTTATCTGAAATTTGTGGTTTTGAACCAAATTTCGTCGATGTTGTGATTAGTCTTTCTTTTGTTTGGCTATCAAAAGATGGATCGATAATAAGACAATCAATAAACAATTTTAGATAATTCTTGATATATGTTTCATTAATATCATTCTTCTTTGTCTTTTTAATTATCTGTTTTTTCAGACCAGCTGTTATTTGTTTTGAAATCATATCAACATGTTTCCCCCCTTTAGATGTTGCAATTCCATTTACGAATGAAACCTGTTCAAACTTATCATTTGATGTAGACACGGCTATTTTCCAAGGTATTCCACTATCATTAATTTCTTCATAAATGATACTTTCATCATTCAAATACAATTTAGAATAGTCTAAGAAATCTTTTATAGATAATTTCTTCTTATTCAAAGAAACAGAAACAGATTTATCTGTAATCCCGGAAATATCATAAACTCTTCTATACATGAGATTAATCATATCTTGATTGTAACCACTTATTCCGAATCTTTCAAAATCCGCAATCCAAGAAACCCTTGTAAATGGTTTCCCATCATAATCAACAACTTTAGCCTTCCCTACATTTTTCATATTATTTTTATAAACTTGGGTAAATTTCTTCTTCCTATGTCTATCAACTGTCTCAATCTTAAAATATGTCGAAAATATATTTGTCAACTTTGCCCCATATCCATTTTTCCCACCTACTTTCTTTTTCTCAGATTTATTGTAATTGGTAGATGTTAGAAGTTCACCAAAGATAAGTTGAGGTATCATTATCGCTTTACCATTTGAATCTTTCTCAGTTGGATGTTCGGCAACATCCACTCCGTCTCCATTATTGTAAACAATAATTTCACCCGTTGTTTCATTAATAGTGACTTTTATATCAGTTACTTTTTGAATATCTCCCTTTTGCTCTGAAAGACGAGTCACTTGATCCTTCGCATTAACAATAATCTCATTGTAAATATTCAGTAGTGCCGGAACAAATTCGCAATCTTTTTCCACAATCTTATTCTTTTTTGGATCAAATATCGGTAAATTTTCTTCAATCATATCAGCTCCACCAACATATGTGTCTGGTTTAGAACGAATATGTTCAGCAAGCTCTTCTTTCTTGTATTTTTCTCCCAAATCCATGATAAATAGATAGTATAAATAGTTATTATCTTTTTAAATAAATCAAATTTACACACTTATTTCTAAACAAATAGATCGATTGCAAATTTTTCGTTTAGTTCCATATCTTCTAGATTTTTTCTTCTTGTGAGATTTTGCAATCTTATTCTTCTTGTGAGATTTTGCAATCTTATTCTTCTTATAAGATTTTGCAATCTTATTCTTCTTATAAGATTTTGCAATCTTATTCTTGTTGTAAGATCTATTTTTACCACCGCCATGAACTGCCTTCCCCTCCGCCGCCCTCATCTCCGCACGCTCCTTCCCCGTCAGAGAACGGTACTCAGTTGCTTTGTCGACACCTGATGGCCCCGCGTTCGGACCGAATTTTTTGGCCGCCATCTTTGTTGCCGCTTCCCCTCTAGCTTTTTGTATATCGGCAAATGTAAGACCAGAAATCCGGCTTCTTAGATCACCACTTAATCCTTTTTTTTGAGAAGCAGGTTGCCCCGATTTTCTCCAATAGTCATCCGGCTCCTCATGCATCGCAAAACGATCATATGAATCAGAATAATCTTCACCTCTTGTCTGACCACTAGTTGTATCTCCATATAGACCACCGGTTCTCTCAAATGCCTCGAGTTCCGACAATCTTTTTTGAAGACGGGTATTTTGTTTTATTCTTACCTTTTTTGTACCATCTGAATCGTCATCAGTCACCGATTCTACACCAGCTCTTAAGGACTTAGGTGTCTCCAATCCCCTTGTTTGTGCCATAGCATTAACTGCCTGTTCGGGATATCCTAATTCCCTTAACTGTTTTGCCTGTTCTTGACTTTCCCATTTTTTCTTTTTTTCTTCCTCTGCTTTTTTCTTTTGGCCACTCTGAGTTTTTCTCCATTCTTTATATTTGCTCATTCTAGAATTCATACTATTCGGAGAATACCTCAGTGGATCTACAGATTTATCTTCAGTTTTCGCTTTCGATTTTTCACTTTCACCACCATTTGCAGCTTTGCGACGCATTTCAGATCTTTTCATTTCACGCCTAGCTTCCATTTCCTCTCTTTCTAGCGTTTCCATGGCTTTTACAGTACCTGCCTCTCGCTTTTGTTTGTTTTCTCGAACTGTCTTCATTCTATCTCTCATTTTTTCAGGAGTCATCATCTTCTCCTTTTCCATCTGCTTCTTGTATAAATCACTATGTACCTTTTTAGCACCTGCTTGACGGACTTCTTCTTCTGTCGCAGTTGAAGATAGCCCCCATATCTCTCTTCTTTCTTTTGCGCGTATTTCTGATAGTTTTCTTGTCTCTGAATCCCGTTCCTCTTCCGCTGCAGCTTTCTTTTTAGCTTTTTCCTCTTTCGCTGCAGCTTTCTTTTTAGCTTTTTCCTCTTCCGCTGCAGCTTTCTTTTTAGCTTTTTCCTCTTTCGCTGCAGCTTTCTTTTTAGCTTTTTCCTCTTTCGCTGCAGCTCTTCTTTCTACAGCTTCTGCAGCTTCTACAGCTTTTTCCTCTTCCGCTATAGCTTTCTTTTTAGCTTTTTCCTCTTTCGCTGCAGACCTTCTTTCTGAAGCTTCTGCCGCTTTTGCAGCTTTTTCCTCTTTCGCTGCAGACCTTCTTTCTGCAGCTTCTGCCGCTTTTGCAGCTTTTTCCTCTTTCGCTGCAGCTCTTCTTTCTGCAGCTTCTGCAGCTTCTTCAGCTTTTTTCTCTTTCGCCGCATCTGCCTTTTTAGTTCTTTTTTCTTTTTCCTCTTCTCTCCTTCTCTCCTTTTCTTCTTTCGCTTCAGCTTTCTTTTTAGCGTTTTCCTCTTTCGCTGCAGCTCTTCTTTCTGCAGCTTCTGCCGCTTCTGCAGCTTTTTTCTCTTTCGCCTCAGCTGCCTTTTTAGTTCTTTTTTCTTTTTCCTCTTCTCTCCTTTTCTTCTTTTCCTCTTCCGCTGCAGCTTTCTTTTTAGCGTTTTCCTCTTTCTCTGCAGCTCTTCTTTCTGCAGCTTCTGCCGCTTCTGCATCTTTTTTCTCTTTCTCTGCCTCCCGTTTCTTTTTCGCTTCAGCTTCCTTTATTTCTTTTTCCTCTTCTGCGACAGCTTCTTCAGCTTTTTTCTCTTTCTCTGCCTCCCGTTTCTTTTTCGCTTCAGCTTCCTTTATTTCTTTTTCCTCTTCTGCGGCAGCTTCTTCAGCTTTTTCCTCTTTCTCTGCAGTTTTCTTTTTAGCGTTTTCCTCTCCCGCTTCAGCTCTTCTTTCTGCAGCTTCTTCAGCGTTTTCCTCTTTCGCTGCAGCTGCTTTCTCAGATTTCTTATCTACCGCAACCTTTGTATCCTGATCAGGATTTTCTTCAGGGAATAGAACTCCCACTATTCCAGTTTCTGAATCATTCAAGTCTGCCAAATCATTTGATGATGTTCCCATCAACAAACCTTTAGTTCTTTCTTTCGGTATATCCGACGATAATTCTCCCGCATTTTCTGCTTTATATGTACCACTATTTATCTGCTCCTGAAAAGCCTTATGTTTCTCTCTCTTAAATCTATCGATATTATCTATTGTAGTTTTCATCTTTTTTTCATTTTTATCTATATCATCTTCAACAGATTTTATAGACATATTTAATTCTCTCAATGCGAGTTGATCTCTTTCAACTATAGTTTTTTGTTCGGCTTCTGTTAAATTGTCCCCCCCTTGTTTTTGTTTTTTATTTCTTTTAGCTTTTTCTTTTCTTAATGTCGCATTTTCTTTAATTTTATCTTTTTTTTTTTGTAATTTGGCTAATAATCTCTCATTCCGTTCTTGTTTATCAGAT
>Ga0255782_10001653_pt1 | contig 18883 bp, 19 predicted proteins | sample 101ome_26_FD_179980 | JGI IMG/M metagenome (GOLD analysis project Ga0255782, IMG submission 179980) | Coastal salt marsh microbial communities from the Groves Creek Marsh, Skidaway Island, Georgia - 101408AT metaG (version 2) | ecosystem: Environmental > Aquatic > Marine > Intertidal zone >...
TCCGTTCGTGACATCGAGCAACCCGACATCGGGAGGCGCGTGCACGGGAAGTGGGATCGGACCCACTCGAATCACGCGTGTGATCGGAATTCTGAAGGCGTACACCACCCGTGTGGGGTCCGGACCATTTCCGGCCGAGTTGTTCGATGACGATGGCGAGCGTCTGCGCACCATCGGTGGAGAGCGTGGCGTGACCACGGGACGAGATCGTCGATGCGGCTGGTTCGATGCGCCTATTGCTCGATATGCAACGCGAGTCAATGGTCTGACCGACATCTTCCTGACCAAACTCGATGTGCTGACGGGTTTTGAAAAGGTCCCCGTGTGTGTGGCGTACGACGTTGAGGGCACGCGCATGGATGAGTTGCCGGAGTCTCAGACGGCGTTCCATCACGCGAAGCCGATCTATGAATACCTCCCTGGCTGGGAGGAAGACGTCTCGCAGGCTCGCTCGGTCGACGACCTACCGGCGAATGCACGCAGTTATGTGGAGTTCCTAGAGAGCATCTCGAATTGTCGAATTAGTGCGATCGGGGTCGGGCAGGACAGAAACGCCACTATCTCGATTCACGACTTAATCGACTGACATGGATTTCTTCGATCTCGACTTCGAACTCGACGATCGAGGCAACCGCATAGGTCTCCCGGTAGCTCCGGCGGCCTGTTCTCGTCCGGAGTGGGCTGTCATGACAGGTTCCTACTGTCGACTCGAGCCCTTGGACGCAAGCGCACACAGTGAAGACCTCTTCGCGGCTTTCCAAGGCCACGATGATCTGTGGACATACATGCCGCACGGACCCTTTGCCTCGACCGAGGACTACCAACATTGGGTGCTGTCCGTGCAACGTCGCGACGATCCGATGTTCTTCGCGGTCATCGAGACTGAAACGAATCGGGCGCTCGGTGTCGCGTCCTACCTGCGCATCGACCCCGTGGCTCGGAGTATCGAGGTTGGTTGGATCACGTACTCACCTGAATTGCAGAGTTCCCGGGCGGGTAGCGAGGCGATGTATGTGATGATGCGCAACGCTTTCGAGAGGGGCTATCGGCGCTACGAGTGGAAGTGCAATGCTCTGAATGTCGAGTCCATGAACGCCGCTCAGCGGCTGGGCATGAGTTTCGACGGGGTGTTTCCTCAGGCAACGGTGGTGAAGGGGCGAAACAGGGACACAGCCTGGTTTGCCCTGGTGGATCGTGATTGGCCACTGGTGCGAGCAGTGATGGAGAAGTGGCTGGAGCCCTCGAACTTCGATGGGAATGGTCGCCAGCTCAGTGCGCTATCCCAAGGCTCGAAGCCAGCAGTCCACCGCTCGTGGACAGATTGATGCCTTGATGTCCACAGGCTAATCTGAAGAGATGCGCACGACTCTTACGCTGGACGACGATCTTTTCATGGCCCTGAGCGAGCGAGCCCGCGCCACCGGGCGGACGTTCAAGGAAGTGGTCAACGAGGCAGTGCGTCGCGGGCTTGCCCCAGCGACTTCACGACTGGTGGTAGACCCTCCGGTCATCGACCTCGGTGCACGCATCATGACCGCGGATGAAGCAGAAGCGGCGGGTGAGGACCCGGAGGTGGTGAGGTTTCTGCGCGTGTCGGAAGGCCTCGAGCGTGATGCGCAGTGATCGTGCCGGATGCGAACCTTCTTCTCTACGCGACAGAAGCATCATCGCCGTTCCATGATCGAGCCCGTCGTTGGTGGCAGCAGACCCTGTCGGGTGATGAACTCGTCGGCCTACCGTGGGCGTCCCTGCTGGCTTTTCTTCGGTTAGCCACCAACCCCAAGGTCTATGCCAGGCCCCTGTCGGTCGATGCAGCGGTTGCCATTGTCGAGACGTGGCTGGATGCACCGAATGTCTCCGTGATCCACCCAGGCCCACGTCATCCGCATGCGATCCGAGCCTTCACTCCCGAGGGCACCGGTGGTGATGCTGTCAACGATGTCCACATTGCGGCATTGGCCTGGGAACACGGAGGTACCGTGCACTCTGCCGACAGCGACTTTGCGCGAATCCCGCAAGTGCGTTGGGTAAATCCGCTCAGGTAAACGGACAACCCTGCCCAGATTGTCCTGAACATTCGCTCGGTTCTACGCTTCGTTCATCACTTGGAACAACGAGGAGTTGGCATGTCGTTTTCCCCCGATCCCGCCCAGGGCAAGCACGTCTTCGACCTGGACCGTCAGTACGTCTTCCATTCGTGGAGCGCCCAGGGTGCTTTGAACCCGATGTGTATCGCGGCGGCCGAGGGTTCGTACGTCTGGGACTACGACGGCAACAAGTGGTTGGACTTCTCCTCTCAACTGGTGAACGTGAACATCGGTCACCAACACCCGAAGGTGATTGCCGCGATCCAAGAGCAGGCCGGGAAGTTGTCGACGATCGCTCCGCAGCATGCGAATGACAAGCGTGGTGAAGCTGCCAAGCGCATCGTCGAACTCGCCGGGCCGAATATGGCGAAGGTCTTCTTCACCAATGGCGGCGCCGATGCGGTGGAGAACGCGATCCGCATGGCGCGGATCCACACGCACAAGCACAAGGTGCTGTCGACCTACCGCTCGTACCACGGAAACACAGGCGCGGCGATCACCGCGACCGGTGATCCGCGCCGCTGGCCGAATGAGTACGCGAGCCAGCACGTGCACTTTTTCGGCCCGTACCCGTACCGCTCACCGTTCTGGTCGGACAGTCCCGAGCAAGAAACCGAGCGTGCGCTGCAACACCTCGAGCAGGTCATCCAGTTCGAAGGCCCGAACACCGTCGGCGCGATCATTCTGGAATCCGTCGTCGGAACCGCCGGCATCCTGGTGCCGCCGCCGGGATACCTCGAAGGTGTGCGAGCGCTAGCGGACAAGTACGAGATCATGTGGATTGCCGACGAGACCATGTCCGGCTTCGCGCGCACCGGCAAGTGGTTCGCCTTCCAAAACTGGGACGCCCAGCCAGACCTCATCGTCTTCGCGAAAGGTTCCAACTCCGGCTACGTTCCGGTGGGCGGTGTCGTCATCTCCGCGGACATCGCCGCCACGTTCGATGACCGCGTGTTCCCCGGTGGCCTCACCTACTCCGGGCACCCACTCGCCACCGCATCCATCGTCGGATCCATCGATGCGATGCGCGAAGAAAAGGTCAATGAGCACGCCGCCGAGATCGGTGAAAAAGTCATCGGCCCCGGCCTGCGCGACCTGATGGACAAGCACAAGGTCATCGGTGAAGTGCGCGGCCTCGGCGTCTTCTGGGCGCTCGACCTGGTGACAGACCGAGCCACCCGAGAGCCGTTGGCGCCGTACGCCGGCACATCACCGGCGATGACGGAACTGGTAGCCGAGTGCAAGAAGCGGTTCTTGATCCCCTTCACTAACTTCAACCGGATGCACGTTGTCCCACCCGCCACGGTCAGCGAAGCCGAGGTCACAGAAGGCCTGGCGATCTTGGACGACGTCTTCGGCATCATCGACGCCCACTACTCGGGAGCCTGACGATCGCATCCGCGTCTGTGCTGGTGACAGAACGAAGCCTGTAGGTTCGAGCGCGTGAAGGTCCTGATCGTCGGCTCGGGCGCACGCGAACACGCCATCGTCCGAGCGCTCATGCGGGACGAGAACGTCACGGGGATCGAATGTGCTCCGGGGAATGCAGGCATCGCCGGTGACGTGACCACGCTCCCACTCGATGTGACCGACACACAAGCGATCGCTGCGCTCGCACTCGAGCGCGGTAGCGATCTAGTAGTCATCGGTCCCGAGGCTCCGCTGGTCGCAGGTGCAGCCGACGCTGTTCGCGCGGCGGGAATCGCCTGCTTCGGACCATCCGCGCAGGCGGCTCAATTGGAAGGCAGCAAGGCGTTCGCCAAGGAAGTCATGGCCGAGGCCGGAGTACCGACGGCCATGGCGTTGGTGTGTACCGATGAGGATCAGATCGACGGTGCCCTCGACACCTTCACTCGACCCAGAACCCCGTACGTCGTGAAGGACGATGGTTTGGCCGGCGGCAAGGGTGTTGTGGTCACCGACGATCGTGCTGTCGCCGCCGCCCACGCGCGAGCGTGCCTTGCCGGCGGGAGTGCCGTGGTGATGGAGGAGTTTCTCGATGGTCCGGAGGTTTCTCTCTTCGCGATCACCGACGGAACATGCGTCGTGCCGTTGCAGCCCGCGCAGGATTTCAAGCGTGCCCACGACGATGACGCCGGCCCGAACACCGGCGGCATGGGTGCGTACTCGCCGCTGCCGTGGGCGCCAGCCGACGTGGTCGACGATGTGACGGCGCGGGTGTTGCAACCGATGATCGACGCAATGGCCGCCCGAGGAACTCCGTTCGTCGGACTTCTGTACGCCGGACTGGCGATGACATCACGTGGCATTCGCGTCGTTGAGTTCAACGCGCGTTTCGGTGACCCGGAGACTCAGGTCGTGCTTGCCCGACTGCAGTCTGGGCTTGGCGGCCTGATGATGGCCGCAGCGACAGGCCATCTGGAGACCCATCCCGCTCCGGTCTGGTCGAGCGATGCGGCCGTCACCGTCGTGATCGCCGCCCAGGGGTACCCGGAGAGTCCACGAACGGGTGACGTGATCGCCGGTCTGGGTGATGCCGCCGCCAGCGCGGGAGTGGACATCTTGCACGCGGGGACGAGGGTGCAGGACGACGGATCAATAGCCGCATCAGGCGGCCGGGTGCTGTCTGTCACGGCGGTCGGCGACACGTTGCATCAGGCTCGGGAGCGCGCGTACACGGCTGTCGACCTCATCATTCTCGAGGGCTCGCACCACCGCCGCGACATCGCGCTGGCGGCTGCCACCAAGGAATAACACCCCTCATCGGCTCGTCGGCACGGTGTCACGGGCAACGTGGAAGAATGTCCGCGTGAGCGTGCCAAACGTGCTCGCCGAGCGCTATGCGTCCCCGGCCATGCGGGCTATCTGGGGACCCGAATCAAAGATCATCGCGGAGCGGCGGCTGTGGATCGCGGTGATGCGGGCTCAGGCCGCAGCCGGCCTGGATATCTCCGACGCAACCATCGCCGACTACGAGGCGCGGGCGGGCGATGTGGACCTGGCGTCTATCGCTGGGCGCGAGCGGGTGACCAAGCACGACGTCAAGGCGCGCATCGAGGAGTTCAATGCGCTCGCCGGGCACGAGTCCATTCACCTCGGCATGACTTCGCGCGATCTGACCGAGAACGTGGAGCAGATGCAACTGCGGCAATCGATGGAGTTGATCCGCAACAAGTCGGTGGCGTCACTCGAACGTCTCGCCGGCCTAGCCGTCGCGTACTCCGAAACCGCCATGGCTGGTCGCTCACACAACGTCGCCGCTCAAGTCACCACGTTGGGCAAACGCTTTGCCACGATTGCGCAGGAGATGCTTCTCGGGCTGGACCGCCTCGAAATGCTCATCGATCGATATCCGATGCGTGGCATCAAGGGACCGGTCGGGACGGCGCAGGACATGCTTGATCTTCTCGACGGTGACAGCGACAAGCTCGCGCAACTCGAGAGTGGTGTGGCCGAACACCTTGGGTTCGACGCGGCTTTGGTGAGTGTTGGCCAGGTGTATCCGCGGTCCCTGGACTACGACGTCCTGAGCGCGCTGGTGCAACTCGCGTCCGCGCCGTCGAACCTCGCCACCACGGTGCGATTGATGGCCGGTCATGAACTCGCCACCGAGGGTTTCCGTCCAGGCCAGGTCGGCTCGTCGGCGATGCCGCACAAGATGAACGCTCGCTCGTGCGAGCGCATCAACGGTATTCACGTACTTCTGCGCGGCTACGCGACGATGACCGCCGACCTCGCGGGTCAGCAGTGGAACGAAGGGGACGTCTCGTGTTCGGTGGTTCGCCGAGTGGCGCTGCCGGACGCCTGCTACGCGATGGACGGACTGTTGGAAACGTTCCTGACGGTGCTCGACGGTTTCGGGGCATTCCCGGCTGTGATCGATACCGAACTCGAACGCTACTTGCCATTCCTTGCCACTACCAAGGTGTTGATGGCCGCCGTGCGATCGGGCAAGGGCCGAGAGAGTGCGCACGAGGCGATCAAGGAGCACGCGGTTGCGGCAGCGTTGCAGATGAGAGACGGCGAGGACACCGATCTGCTCGCCATGTTGGCGGGAGATGAACGCATCGGTTTATCGCTGGAAGAGATCACCGAGATCATCGCTGCGCCATTGGACTTCACCGGCGCGGCCGCAAATCAGGTTCGCGTTATTGCCGAGCGCATCGAACTCCTTACTGAGCGGTTCCCTGATGCGGCGGGCTACCGGCCGGAGGACATCCTGTGATGACAGCACCGGTGGTGGACTACGGTCTGCCGGCCGAGTACCAGCACGTCTACAGCGGGAAGGTCCGCGACCTCTTCTCCACTCCCGATGATCGGCTGCTCTTCATCGCGAGTGACCGGATCTCCGCCTACGACTGGGTGCTCCCCACCCTCATTCCGGATAAGGGCACGATCCTGACCCAGCTGTCCCTGTGGTGGTTCGAACAACTTGCGGACATCGTCCCGAGTCATGTGTCGCGGGCTTCGGCTCCGGCCTCGGTTCGAGAACGCGCGATGGTGTGTGAGCGACTCGACATGTTCCCGGTGGAGTGCGTGGTGCGCGGCTACCTGGCCGGATCGGGGCTCGCGGACTACCGGGCCACGCAGAAGATCTGCGGGCAGGGCCTACCCCCCGGCTTGAAGGACGGCTCGCGGCTACCGAAACCCATCTTCACTCCGGCGACCAAGGCCGAGATCGGTGAGCACGACATGAACATCACCTTCGACGAGGTGGTGATCGCGATCGGGCAGGAGGAAGCGCAGCAATTGCGTCGCATCTCATTGGCCGTCTACGAGCGAGCCGATGAGATCGGCCGCGAACAAGGCCTGATTCTGGCGGATACGAAGTTCGAGATGGGATTAGGGCGCTCGGGCAAGCACGCAGGGGACTACGTGCTCGCAGACGAGGTACTCACCCCGGATTCGTCGCGATATTGGCCGACTGATCAATGGGAGCCGGGTCATGCGCAGCCGTCTTTCGACAAGCAGTTCGTGCGCGATTGGTTGACATCTCCAGAATCCGGATGGGATAAGGATTCGCAAACCCCGCCGCCTGAATTACCCGATCACATCGTGGAGCAAACGCGAGCGAAATACGTCGAGGCGTATGAACGTCTCACCGGTGAGGTCTTCTCGTGAGCGCCTGGTTGATCACGGGTGGAGCCGGATACATCGGAGCACACGTTGTCCTTGCCCTGAAGGACGCTGGCATGAGTCCGGTCGCCATCGACGATCTCTCCCATGGGCTAGCTCATCGCGTGCCCGAGGATGTGCCGCTTGTGCAGGCCCGTATCCAAAATCGCCGTGCCCTGTCCCAAGCGATCGATGATTACTCGATCACCGGGGTTATTCATCTCGCGGCGTTGAAGGCCGCTGGTGAATCTGTCGATATGCCGCTGGAGTACTACGCGGAGAACGTCGGCGGAATGGTGGACCTTCTGTCGGTGATGAAGGAAAAGGACGTTCGCAACTTCGTGTACTCATCATCTGCCGCCGTCTATGGAACGCCGGCGACCAACCCCGTCGCCGAGGACGCCGCGCTGACTCCGGAGAATCCGTACGGTCAGACCAAAGTGGTGGGCGAGTGGCTGGCGCGCGATGCCGGTGCCGCATGGAACCTGTCGTGGGTGGGGCTCCGCTACTTCAACGTGGCCGGCGCCGGAGCCGACTCACTCGGCGACAACAGCGTCAACAACTTGATCCCTATGGTGTTCGCCGCACTCGACGCCGGACGTCGCCCGCAGATCTTTGGTGATGACTATCCGACACCGGATGGCACCTGCATCCGCGACTACATCCACGTTGTGGACCTTGCCGAGGCGCATGTGGCGGCGGCCACTCGCTGCGAGGGTGGGAATGCCGCCGACGTCTTCAACGTCGGACGTGGGGTCGGCAGTTCGGTGCGCGAAGTCATGGACGTCATCGGTTCGGTGACCGGTGCAGATGTCGGTGCCGAAGTTGCTCCGCGCAGACCAGGCGACCCCCCTGCGACGTTCGCGGCCACGGAGTCGATCCGCGACGAAATGGGCTGGAGGGCTTCCCGCGACCTCGAGGACATGGTGTCGTCCGCCTGGCGCGCGCATACGCTGGAACGGTGAGCACGCCGCCTGTCGTTCGCCTCGATGTCTGGGGTGTATCGGGGATGCAGATTCCCCGCAGTTTTCTGCGCATGGGGAGTCAACGTCGGGCTGTTCGCTCGCTGCCGGGTCTGCAGTTCGCCAAATTGATGGGAACAGGATCGGGCGAAACGTTCACGATGCGCGATGCTGACCCGACCCATTGGGCGCTGCTCACCACCTGGGTCGACGAGGACCACTCGAGAGCATTCGAGGAGTCCGGTGTCTGCGCTACCTGGAATGCCGCGTCAGATGAACAACTCGGCATCACCATGCGACCCCTGGTCACCCGCGGTAAGTGGTCCGGTCGCGATCCCTTCGCCGTGCCGGACACCAAAGCCGATCCTGGACCGATCGCGGCCATCACCCGTGCGCGCATCAAGGTCAGCATGTGGCCCAAGTTCTGGTCCTCCGTGCCGCCGGTGAGCTTGGATCTGCGGTCGGATCCAGGAGTGCTGTTCACCCTCGGCATCGGTGAAGCGCCGGTCGGATTGCAGGGAACCTTCAGTATTTGGCGGGACGCGAAGGCGATTTCGGATTTCGCCTACCGCCGCCCGGCGCACGCGGAAGTGGTGCGCAAGACGCATGATCTCGATTGGTATGCAGAAGAGATGTTCACACGGTTCCAAGTCGACAGCGTGCGGGGCACGTACAACGGTCAGGGCGTCGTCGTACCTTCCAGTTGAGCGACGAAGATTGGAATGTCTCGCTTGATGTTGCGTTCGTACATTCGGTAGGACGACCAACTGTTGATCAGGCGTTCGTAGATGTCGCGAGCGCTGTCACGCGTCACCTCGGTGAAGGTGCACGGGAGGATCTCGCCGTCGATCTCGATGGTTCCTTCGTTGTGTTCGCGGACGTTGAACACCCAGCCCGGGACCTTTTCCTGGCCGGCGTTCGACCCGGCGATCCCCCAGCCGCGTATGTCCTCGGTCTCCACCGGAACTCCCAATAGTGGTGTGCGCCGCCATTGGCCGGACTTGCGTCCGAGCGTGCTGATCCACACGACCTGGGCGCCACCCGGAAAGCGGCGCATGAGTCGGCCGCCGGAGATTCGGTCCAAGAAGCGATGGCTGATGGTGGTGGCGCGCAGGGTGGTGCCCCACAGCAGGTCGTAGCTGCGAGATCCCACGTATGGCACTATATATGGCATGCACCGGACCACCGTGTACCTGCCCGAGGACATGAAGGCGCGGCTCGCAGTCGAGGCCGAGCGCCGGGGTCTCACCGAGTCCGAGATCATCCGTCGCGCTGTGGAGAAGGAATTGACCCGGCGGATGAGCGGTGCGGGAATAATCACCGACCCCCTGCCGGAGGGGGTGAGTGGCAGGACTGTCGAAGAGCACCTGAAGGGATTCGGAGAACAGTGATCATCGTCGATACCGGCGTTCTCCTCGCCTATTTCATCGCGACTGACCCGGACCATGTCACCGCTCGTGAGTTTCTGGAGACCACGCACGAGCCGCTCACCACAACACCTCTGGTCATCGCCGAGGTGGACTACTTCGTCCTTGAGCGCTTCGGTCCCGACCATGAGGCGCGAGTTATCGAACACTTAATGGAAGGTCCCCTTGCACTGGCCGAATTTGGGGAGCGTGAATTGATCGCCTGCTCACGGTTGTTGGGTCGTTACCAAGATCTGGAACTCGGCCTTACCGACGCCTCCGTCATGGTGGCGGCGGAGTCCCTCGGCACCCGGAAGATCGCGACGTTCGACGAACGCGACTTTCGTGCCGTCACGACCGAAGCCGGCCTGGCATTTGACCTCCTGCCACAGGGATAGGCTGAAGGCCTTCCCCGCCTACCGTTCAACATGTGCATGTCTTGAGGGATGGGGTGCTCGTGGCTCGCGTCATAGTCGACGTCATGCTCAAGCCGGAGATCTTGGACCCGCAGGGTCGCGCCGTGCAGGGCGCCCTCGGCCGGCTGGGGCTTTCGGGAGTCGCTGATGTTCGACAAGGCAAGCAGTTCGTCATCGAGCTCGAGGGGGATCTCGACGATGCGCGCCGCGCCACACTCGAGGAGCTCGCGGGCGAACTACTCAGCAACCCGGTGATCGAGAACTACACGATGACGGTCCTCGACGATGAGGCGGGCGCGTGAGCGCTCGCATTGGAGTCGTCACTTTCCCGGGTTCTCTCGATGATGCGGATGCCGCTCGGGCGGTGACGATCGCCGGTGGTGAGGCGGTGTCCCTATGGCACGGTGATGACGACGTGAAGAACGTCGACGCGGTCGTTCTTCCCGGTGGCTTCTCCTACGGGGACTACTTGCGGTGTGGTGCGATCGCTCGCTTCGCGCCGGTGATGGGCACCATCATCGACGCTGCACATCGCGGCATGCCCGTGTTCGGTATCTGCAACGGGTTCCAGATTCTGTGTGAGACCCACCTTCTTCCGGGCGCGCTGACGCGAAACGATCATTTGCACTTCGTGTGCCGCGACCAGAAACTTCGAATCGAGAACACCGCTTCCGACTGGACCGGTGATTTCACACCCGGCCAGGAGATTGTCATTCCCTTGAAGAACGGTGAGGGTGGTTACGTTGCAGACGAGGACACCCTCGATCGGCTCGAAGGAGACGGCCGTGTCATCGCGCGGTATCTGGACGTCAACCCCAATGGGAGTCGACGCGACATCGCCGGTATCACCAACGAGCGCGGCAACGTCGTTGGCTTGATGCCGCACCCCGAGCACGCCGTCGAGTCACTCACCGGGCCGAGCACCGACGGATTGATCTTTTTCGCTAGCGCGCTGTCATCGCTCATGGCCGGGGCCGAACGATGATCGATACCGTCGATCAGGCGGCGACGACCCCGGAGGTCGAGCAGCCGTATCTCGAACTCGGGCTGAAGCCCGAGGAGTACGAACGCATCCGCGAGATTCTGGGGCGTCGTCCGACCAGCAGCGAACTTGCGATGTATTCGGTGATGTGGAGTGAGCACTGCTCATACAAGTCCAGCAAGGTGCACCTGCGGCAGTTCGGTGAGAAGGCTCCTGCGTCGGATGCGCTCCTGGTAGGGATCGGGGAGAACGCAGGCGTCGTCGACATCGGAGATGGCTGGGCGGTGACGTTCAAAGTCGAAAGCCACAACCACCCGTCGTACGTGGAGCCGTATCAGGGAGCGGCGACCGGTGTGGGTGGCATTGTTCGCGACATCTTGTCGATGGGTGCACGTCCTCTCGCGGTGATGGATCCTCTTCGCTTCGGACCTGCCGATGCGGCGGATACGAAACGAGTCCTCCCCGGGGTCATCGCGGGCGTGGGTGGCTACGGAAACTGCCTCGGTCTGCCCAACATCGGAGGGGAAGTCGTTTTCGACGAGTCCTACGCGGGCAACCCTTTGGTGAACGCTCTGTGTGTTGGCGCCATGCGACACGAGGACATTCACCTGGCGAGCGCAAAGGGCGTGGGCAACCTGGTGGTGCTCTACGGCGCCCGCACCGGCGGCGATGGCATCGGGGGCGTATCGGTTCTGGCCTCGGAGACGTTCGACGACGAAGGCCCAGCCAAGCGCCCCAGCGTGCAGGTGGGCGACCCGTTCATGGAGAAACTCCTGATCGAAGCCACCCTCGAAGTGCTGCATGCCGGACTGGTCGAGGGGATTCAGGACCTTGGCGGTGCCGGTATCTCGTGCGCCACCAGCGAACTCGCCTCCAACGGTGACGGTGGCATGCACGTGTGGCTGGATCGAGTGCTGCTGCGCGATCCGACACTGAGCCCTGAAGAGATCTTGATGAGCGAGTCGCAGGAGCGCATGTGTGCCATCGTCCGACCGGACAAGATCGATGACTTCATGTCGCACTGCCGCAAGTGGGATGTCGAAGCAGTCGTGATCGGTGAGGTCAACGACTCTGGCCGGTTGACCATCGATTGGCACGGTGAGCGGATCGTGGACGCTCCGCCGCGCACGGTGGCCCACGAGGGCCCGGTGTATGAGCGACCGTTCCATCGCCCGTCCTGGCAAGACGCGTTGCAGGCAGATGAGGCCACGACCATCGACCGTCCCGGACCGGAAGAGTTTCTGAGCACACTTCTGGAACTCGTCGCCTCTGCGAATCTCGCCGACAAGTCGTGGGTCACCGACCAGTACGACCGCTACGTGCGGGGAAACACAGTCCTCTCCCAGCCCGAAGACTCCGGAATGATTCGGGTCGACGAAGAATCCGGGAGAGGCGTAGCGATCGCGACCGACTGCAACGGACGCTTCGCGAAGCTCGATCCCTACGCGGGCGCCCAGTTGGCGCTCGCGGAGTCGTATCGGAATGTGTGCGTCACCGGAGCAGTCCCGCTCGCGGTGACCAACTGCTTGAACTTCGGGTCGCCGGAAGATCCAGAAGTGATGTGGCAATTCGCGGAAGCGGTGCGGGGTTTGGCCGATGCGTGCGCGGTCTTGGGAATCCCGGTGACCGGCGGCAACGTCTCCTTCTATAACCAAACGGGCGACACGGCGATCTTGCCCACGCCTGTTGTCGGAGTCTTGGGCGTTATCGATGATGTCGATCGGCGAACGCCGATGTCCTGGGGACCGGACGGTGAGCTCATCTATCTGCTCGGCGACACCCGCGATGAGTTTTCCGGTAGCGAGTGGGCTCACATCCGAGGACATCTCGGGGGACACCCACCGTTGCTCGATCTTCAGCGAGAGAAGGTGCTGGGCGAGATCCTCGTCGCTGCATCGCGCGACGGAATGATCACTGCCGCCCACGACGTATCCGATGGAGGTTTCGCAGTCGCTGTCGTCGAGATGGCCCTTCGCAGTCGCGTGGGTGCGCGATTGTGGCTCCCCGATGATGTTGACCCCTTCGTCCAACTGTTTGCCGAGTCCGCCGGACGGGCGGTGGTGGTGATCCCCCGTAGCGAGGAACTCCGCTTCACGGAAATGTGTGGTGCACGAGGAGTGCCCGCTTCCCGGGTGGGCGTCGTCGACTCGGGTCTGGGTGTCGATACCGGACATGAGGACGGCACCCAGGTGTTGCAGTTCGGAGAGTTCTTCACGGTGTCACTCGATCGGTTGAGGGATGCGAACACCGCGACCCTTCCGGCGTTGTTCTCCTAATGGGGGATAACGCGTGGGTCGAACGCGCCACGGTGGTGCTCGACGCACTGGAGTCCGGTCGGGAGCCACCGAAAGACGACCAGCGTGCGGCCGTGAAAGGTGCACTTGCCGAGTTGGTGGCGAGTGCACCGGGCAAGAGTGTGGAAGTTCGCGTTCCCCCGTACGCGGCGGTGCAGGTCATCGAGGGTGCGACGCATCGGCGCGGGACACCGCCGGCGGTGGTGGAGATGAATACCCAGACGTGGTTGGCCCTCGCGCTGGGCAGACTCACCTGGGCCGAGGCCACGAGGGACGGCAGAGTTCACGCCAGCGGAGCCCGATCCGACCTGTCCGGGCTACTCCCCCTGGGACCCCTAGGGGAATTTGACCCAGTTAGGTGACCCTAAGTAAGGTTTGCCTTACCTGAATTACGCCATCGGGCAATCTCCCCCACTGAAGGACGTTCATGACCCGCGCGAAGCTCTTTCCCTTGATCGCCGCTGTGCCGGCTATCGCCTTCGCCCTGGCTGCCTGCGCCGGTTCCAGCGACGAGCAGTCAGCTGACTCGGTTGACTCAGCTGCCGGTGAGCCCGTGGTCGTCTACTCCGGGCGCAGTGAAGAACTGATCGAGCCGTTGTTCGAGAAGTTCACGGAAGAAACCGGTGTACCCGTCGAGGTGCGGTACGGCGACACGGCGGAGATGGCGGCACAGATCATCGAAGAAGGTGACGCGTCACCCGCTGACGTCTACTACGGACAGGACGCTGGTGCTCTGGGAGCCCTCGACGGTGCCGGAATGTGCGCGCCACTGGCGGACTCGATTGCGAACTCGGTTCCGGCGACGTACCGGTCAGCCGACGGAACATGGACCGGGGTAACCGGTCGGGCCCGGGTGATTGCGTATGACTCGACGCAACTCTCTGCAGATGAGGTCCCGACATCTGTTTTCGATCTGACCGACGAGCAATGGCGCGGGCAAGTAGCGATCGCTCCAACCAATGGATCATTTCAAGCGTTCGTCACCGCCATGCGAGTCGCAGCAGGAGAAGACGCGACGCGCGAGTGGCTGCAGGGTTTGGTCGATAACGACGTTCAGTTGTACGAGAAGAACGGACTCATCCGCGACGCCGTCGATGCAGGAGAAGTGCAGCTCGGTCTGATCAACCATTACTACTGGTACGAGAAGGCTGCGGAAGTCGGCGAAGACGCGATGAACGTGCAACTCGCATTCGCCGAGCCCGGTGACCCCGGAGCCTTGGTCAACGTGTCGGGAGCGTGCATCGTGCGACCTACCGACAACGCCGACGGTGCTCGCGCATTAATGGAGTGGCTGCTATCTGAATCGGCGCAGCAGTGGTTCGTCAAGACGACGTTCGAATACCCGCTGGTCGCCGGTGTTGAAGGCCCCGACGGTGTGCCTCCCCTGTCGCAGGTGCAGGGGCCCGATATTCCCCTGGCCGAATTAGAAGACCTCCCCGGCACGTTGCTCATGCTGCAGGACGTCGGTCTGACGTAGGAGTTGATCGTGTATCGCCGGACGGTGAATTCCGTGCGACCGCCGCTGCTCTTGATTGCAGCGGCGGTTGTTAGCGTCGCCGTCGCAGCCATTCCGCTGCTGTACCTCGTGGTCCGCACGTCGTCAGGCGGTTGGAACGCAGTAATCGAAGCGCTGCTTCGAGATAGAACTCTCGAAACAACCATCACGAGTGTTGCTCTCGTGACGTTGGTGATCGTCGGCTGCTTGCTGATCGCCGTCCCCACGGCGTGGTTGTTGGCCAGGACGAACATCCCCGGACGCGCCTTCTTCCTGGTGATGGCGGCACTTCCGCTCGCGGTTCCCTCGTACGTGATGGCCTACGCGTGGATCGCCGAGTTTCCGAGCATGTCGGGAATCGGGGCAGCCGCACTGGTGATGGTGCTCGCGACCTACCCCTACGTCGCCATCCCATTGACCGCCGCCCTTCGGTCCATCGACGCCGGACACGAAGAGGCCGCTCGATCCCTCGGGTTGGGACCCCTGGCCGTCGCGCGTAGTGTCACCCTTCCCCTTGCCTGGCCGGCCGCAGCTGCGGGCGTGCTGCTTGCAGCGCTGTATACGTTGAGCGAATTCGGCACGGTGGCGATCTTCCGCGTCGATGCCTTCACCCGAGTGATCTACACCGCCTACCGCGCATCGTTTGATCGCACGACGGCGGCGGTGCTGTCCCTCGTCCTTGTCTGCCTGGCCCTGTTACTCGTCGTGATCGAAGCGCGCATTCGAGGCAAGTCACAGCGTTGGCGCATTGGATCAGGCGTGTCGCGTCCTGCACCTCGGCAACAACTCGGCAATCGCGGCACGGTGCTCGGTGTCGCATGGCTGGTCGGAGTCGCGGTCTTGTCGCTCGGTGTTCCCGGATGGTCGTTGACGCGACTGCTGCTGGAAAGCCGACGAACCGAACTTGATGTTGGAGAACTTGCAGGCGCCGTCGTCGGTTCGGCGTCCTCGTCCATCCTCGGAGCTGCACTTGCCCTGCTGCTCGCCCTGCCTATCGCCGCGCTCGCCGCTCGCTATCGCTCCCGCATGGTCAGGAGTATCGAGGGCGCGGCGTTTCTCGGCCACGCCCTCCCGGGAGTCGTGGTGGGTCTCTCGCTGGTCTTTCTCACCCTTGCCGTACTACCGGCGGCGTACCAGACTCTTGCGGTGCTCGCCTTCGCCTACGCCGTGCTCTTTCTGCCGAAAGCCATTGGATCGAGCAGATCGGCGATCGCCCACGTGCCACCGGGTTTGGAATCCACCGCGCGAAGTCTCGGACGGGGCCCGCTTCGTGCCTGGTGCACGGTGACCGGTCGCCTCGCATGGCCGGGAATCGCAGCCGGAACGCTGCTCGTTGTTCTGACAGCGATGAAGGAATTGCCGGCCACTTTGATGCTGCGGCCCACCGGCTTCAACACCCTGGCCACCGAATTGTGGTCGCGGACGGAAATCCAGGCCTTCGGTTCTGCCGCTCCGTATGCATTGACCATGATCGTTCTTGCGTCGTTACCTGCGTGGCTCATGGGTCGGTGGATGGCGCGATCACCCGAAACAGCAGCGAGTACTGATCGTGCGGATGACGAGATGGTTCGCACCGACGAGGTGGCCTACGTTGGTGGTGTCCGATGACAACGTCGCCTGCAGTGCCGCAACTGTCTCTCGACAACATCTCTGTCGGATACGGCGGACCCGTCGTCGTGCGGGATGTCTCGATAGAGGTCGAGCAGCAAGAGTTCGTCACCATCCTGGGTCCCAGCGGCTCCGGAAAGACCACACTGCTGCGCGCTATCGCTGGGTACCTCCGCCCAGCGACGGGCATCGTCACGATCGCAGGAACGATCGCATCCAACGAGCGAACGTGGCTTCCCCCCGAGCGACGTCGGATCGGCATCGTCCCGCAGGAAGGCGCGCTCTTCCCGCATCTCGATGTCGCAGGGAACATCGCCTTCGGTCTGCGGGACAAGAAGAAGGCGCGGGCGCGGGTCGCCGAAATGCTCGAGATGGTGGATCTGTCCGGACTGGAAAAGGCCCGACCGCATGAGCTATCGGGCGGTCAACAACAGCGAGTCGCTCTCGCTCGAGCACTTGCTCCCGCACCATCGCTGGTGTTGCTCGACGAGCCCTTCTCCTCCCTCGATGCTTCGCTGCGGATCGAGGTGCGCACCGAGGTGCGCAGACTCCTCGCAGACATCGGCACGACGGCGATCCTCGTGACCCATGACCAGGAAGAAGCCCTCTCGATAGCCGATCGGGTGGCGGTCATGTCGTCAGGGCGGATTGAGCAGGTGGATGCCCCGTGGACGGTCTACGACGACCCCTCGACCCTGAACGTTGCCCGTTTCATCGGCGATCTCGTCGAACTGCCGGTGACCGAGATGCAGGGATCCAGTGCCCACACAGCCGTCGGGTGGGTGCCGATTCGCAACCACCGCGAATCAGAGTCGAGTAGCCGGCGCGTTGTGTTACGCCCTGAGCAACTCGTTCTGGTCGCTGATCGAGGTGTCGGTCCGGACCCGCAAGGTGTCCCGGGAACCGTGGAATCCATTCGCTATCACGGTCACGATTCACTGACGTCTGTCCGGTTGGACGACGGACCCGTGGTGGATGTGCGCTCGGCCGGAGGCGCCGGGGTCGCGGTGGGTGATCCGGTGCGGGTGGTCGTGACCGGAACGGCACGAATGTTCGCCGATCCCGTAGTCTGAGCGCGTGCCGCGCGGAGATGGGCAACTGACCCACGAGCTCCTCCCCGGCGAGAAGGGTCCGCAGGATGCCTGCGGGGTTTTCGGAGTGTGGGCTCCGGGTGAAGAAGTCGCCAAACTTACGTTCTTCGGTCTGTATGCACTGCAGCATCGCGGACAGGAATCCGCTGGAATCGCCGTCAGCGACGGATCGCACATCGTCGTCTATAAAGACATGGGCTTGGTGTCACAGGTCTTCACCGAAGCGAGCCTGGAATCACTGCACGGACACGTCGCGATCGGTCACACGCGCTACTCCACTACGGGTTCGAGCGTGTGGGAGAACGCCCAGCCGACGTTCCGTCCGACAGCGACGGGCAACCTGGCCCTCGGGCACAACGGAAACCTCACCAACACGGCAGACCTGTCCGAGCGGCTGGCGGAATTGGCCAGCACATCAGGTGAATTGCCGATCAACGCCGGTCTGCATGCGACCACCGATACGGAAGTCATTTCCGGCCTTCTCGCGGCTCACCCCGATCTGCCACTCGAACAGGCGGCGCTGGAGGAGCTTCCGAAACTTCTCGGTGCGTTCTCACTGGTCTTCATGGACGACGACGCCCTGTACGCCGCCCGTGATGCCCAAGGGATACGTCCCCTCGTCCTGGGACGCCTCGAGCGTGGATGGGTAATCGCCAGTGAGACCGCAGCGCTCGACATCGTGGGCGCCTCTGTTGTTCGTGAAGTCGAACCGGGCGAATTGGTCGTCATCGACTCCAACGGCTTGCGATCTCATCACTTCGCCCAAGCCGACCCCAAGGGATGTCTTTTCGAGTATGTGTATCTGGCGAGACCGGACACGAGCATCGCAGGACGCAGCGTGCAGGCAACCCGAGTCGAAATCGGGCGACAACTCGCTCGCGAGTACCCGGTCGAAGCCGACCTCGTGATTCCGGTGCCGGAATCCGGACGGTATGCAGCAATCGGATACGCCCAAGAATCAGGAGTTCCCTTTGCCGAAGGGCTTGTCAAGAACTCCTACGTAGGCCGGACATTCATCCAACCCAGCCAAACGATCCGTCAGTTGGGTATCCGTCTGAAATTGAATCCGCTCAAAGATGTCATCGAAGGCCAGCGCCTCGTGGTGGTCGATGACTCCATCGTGCGCGGTAATACCCAACGCGCCCTCGTGCGCATGCTCCGTGAGGCGGGTGCCCGTGAGGTGCATGTTCGAATCTCGAGCCCCCCGGTGGCGTGGCCCTGCTTCTACGGCATCGACTTCGCTAGTCGCGCGGAGTTGATCGCAAACGGCCTCTCGGTGGAAGAGATCTGTGCCTCCATTAACGCCGACTCACTAGCTTTCGTCACCCTCGATGCGCTGGTAGGGGCAACTCAACAGAAAAAAGAGCATCTGTGCAGAGCCTGTTTCGATGGCGTCTACCCCGTCGAGCTTCCCGCGGAAGATCGCATCGGTAAGTCGGTTCTGGAAGGGATTGCCCGCCGAGTCG
>Ga0255782_10001658_pt1 | contig 18867 bp, 16 predicted proteins | sample 101ome_26_FD_179980 | JGI IMG/M metagenome (GOLD analysis project Ga0255782, IMG submission 179980) | Coastal salt marsh microbial communities from the Groves Creek Marsh, Skidaway Island, Georgia - 101408AT metaG (version 2) | ecosystem: Environmental > Aquatic > Marine > Intertidal zone >...
TAGTCGTTTATTTTTTATTCAAAAAAAATGTAATATTAGCAGTATCTAGCAGTACAATCTGTTTTGTGATACTAAATCATGTTTTGTAATGGAAAAAGTCACAGGATTAAAAGTTAATAATCATTCAGCTAGTCAGAGACTAGTAGATATTAAAATCGAAAATGATTATCTAGATAAAGTTAAAGAGCAGTTTGATCAATTTGATTTACTGGATATTGAATATAAACCTTTTTTGAGATTTCATATTACCGATATATTTAACAAAATTTTTAATGAGAAAATTCAAAGTTTAACTAAAACTATTTTATTAAATAGAGATCAAGGAGCATTTGTTATAGGTCCAGAAGAAATGGATCAATCTAAATACGACACTGATTTTTTGGTTAAGTTATCGACAGCTCTTACGCATCTTGTTGGTATTCCTAACTTTGATGCAATGTATGGAAAATATTACGCAAGGTTTGAAGTTAAAAATACCGATAATAGTGACAGCTATTTAAGAAAGGCAGCAAAAAAATTAGATCTTCATACAGACGGGACGTACGTCAAAGAAAAAACCGACTGGCTTTTAATGATGAAAATGAAAGAAGAAAATTCAGAGGGTGGAGAAAGTACATTGTTACATCTAGATGATTGGGAAGATTGTGAAAAGTTTTTCACTGACCCGATTGGAAAAGAAAATTTTGTCTGGGGGTCTCCAAAAAGTAAAAATGTAGATTACAAAATAGAACACCCAATTTTTTCCACGGATCACGAAGGAAAACCTATCATTTCATATATTGATCAGTTTCCAGAGCCACAAAGTTTAAAGCAGGGTTTATATTTAAATAGTTTGTCAGAGTCTTTGGAAGGAAGTAAAAAACTTATATCTTTTAAATTACCCCCTGGTTATGCAATTTTTTCAAATAATTATTTTATGTTACATGGAAGAAAAGCGTTTAAACCACATCCAAAACTTTACAGAGAGCTTCTTAGACAAAGAGGTACTTTTTATAAGTGATTAGATTTATAATCTTTTTTTTAATCTCATTTAGTTTAAATAATTTAACAATGGCCAATGAAAAAAAAGCATATTTCGCAGGTGGATGTTTTTGGTGCGTTGAAGAAGCATTTGAAAAAACTGATGGAGTTAAAGAAGTTAAGTCAGGATACACCGGCGGACATGTAAAAAACCCAACATATGAACAAGTAACGCATGAAGAAACAGGTCATTACGAGGCTGTTGAAGTTATATATGATCCAAATAAAGTTTCTTACGATAAACTTTTAGATGTTTTTTGGAAAAATATAGATCCATATGATGCCAAAGGTCAATTTTGCGATAAAGGATCAAGTTATTTATCTGCAGTTTTCTATCAAAATGATGATGAGAAAAAAGCTTATGAAGAGTCTAAAAAAAGGTTAAACAAAAAAGACATTGCAGAATTTGCTACTCATATAAAAAAATTAGATGTTTTTTATCCAGCCGAAGATTACCATCAAGATTTTTATAAAAGAAATCCAATTAGATACAAATTTTATAAAACTAGCTGTGGAAGAGTACAAAGATTAAAGAAAATCTGGAATTAATTTTTTAAAAAAATTTTTATTAAAATCGGTATAGCAAAAATAATTACAAAAAGTCTGAGAAAATGATGGTAACTTACAAACAACGGATCAATATTATATGCTACACTGATAACAATCATTTCATGTATTCCCCCAGGCGCAAAACTTAAAAATGTTGCAAGAAAATCAAGACCAGTTGAAATGTTTAATAAATAGGCAAAAATCATTGCAAGAAATATTAATAGTAGAGAAATAACTATTCCGTGACCACTATAATTAATTATTTCTCTAAACTTTAATCCTGACATTCTACTACCCAAAGAGGATCCTAATAATAAAAATGCAATATTTATAATATTATTAGAAAACCTAGCATCAACAATTTCAAAAGTATAAAAGATACCAGCTGCAATCATACCAGCTAAAATAGGAGCTGAAGGAATTTTTATTTTTTTAAATAAAAATGATATTAAAAGAGATGAAATTATTAGTAAAAAAATTTCAAAAAAATATTTTATATTATAAATTGGGTTATATTCTTTGGAAATAATTTCTTCATATCCTTTTTCATATACAAAAAAGAATGGAACAAACATTACAATAAAAATGACCCTTGTAGCCTGGGGTATTATTACTTTATTTATGCTTTCTTTATTATTTGTAAGTTTTAAATAAGATGCACTTACAGGAACAAAGGCGCCTGGTAATCCAGCAAAAATTGCATCTAGTTTATTATAATTACAAATTTTTTTGAAATAAATTGCAGTAAAAATTCCACCGAGCAAAGTACACAAAATCATCCCTATAGAGGAATAGATCCAAAGATGAATTTTGTATATTAAAGTTATATTAAAACTCGCAGCAAGTATAATTCCAATCAGTAACAATACTGGTGAAAATATTTTTTTAGAAAATTGAGTTTTAATACCAAAAAAAGTACAAATTAAATTCGCTATCATTGCTCCCAAAAGCCAAGGCAAAGGAAGGTTAATCATTAGACCTATCTGAGCACCTACAAAGCCTATAATTACAGACTTCACACAAATTTTTACTTCATCAATAAAAGTCATGAATTTATTGTATTATATTAAATTTAGATTAATTAATAAAAAAAAATGAAAGTTGCTATTTTAGACGATTACCAAAATGTTGCACAATATTTTGCTGATTGGGAAAATTCAAATTGTGAAATTAAAGTGTTTAATGAACCATTTGAAAATGAGGATCATGCAATAGAAAATATTAAAGAATTTGAAGCACTTTTGATCATGCGGGAGCGCACCCCAATGACGAGAAAAGTAATAGAGTCTTGTAAAAATCTAAAATTGATTTGTACGAGCGGAATGAGAAATAAAGCAATAGATTTACAAGCCGCTAAAGAAAATAATATTAAAGTGTGTGGAACGGATATGCATCCAAACCCAACTGCAGAGCTCACTTGGGCATTAATATTAGGTTTAGCCAGAAATATTAGGCAAGAAACAGAAAACATGTTCCAAGGTTATTGGCAAACTACTTTGGGGACTGAATTAAAAGGTAAAGTATTAGGTATTGCTGGATTGGGAAAACAAGGTAGCCAAGTTGCAGCTGTTGGCAAAGCTTTTGGAATGGAAGTTATTGCTTGGAGTGAAAATTTAAAAATTGCGGATGCTGAAAAAAAGGGGGTAATGGCAGTTTCAAAAGATGACCTTTTAACGAGATCAGATTTTATTTCTATACATCTAGTCCTGAGCGACAGAACAAAAAACTTATTTAAATATCAAGATTTGGCTAAAATGAAGCCCTCTTCATTTCTGATAAATACTTCTAGAGGTCCAATTATAAATGAAAATGATTTAATTAAAATTTTAGAGGAAGAAAAAATTGCAGGCGTAGGACTTGATGTTTATGATATAGAACCATTACCCGAAAATCATAAATTAAGATTTATGCAAAATGCAATGTTATTGCCACATCTTGGTTATGTTACAAAGGAAAACTATTTTCAATCTTACTCTCAAATGGCTGAAAATTTAAAAGAGTTTATGTCCGGAAATATTCTACGAGAATTATAATTAGTTTTTTAAAATCTTCCAAATTCCTTCAGCAGTCGCAATTAATTTATCTTTAGATTTGAGTTCGCCATACATAAAGATTAGTGAATTTGTTTGTTTTTTAATTTTTGCATATCCAATAATTTTATCTCCAACTTTCGATCCTCCAATAAAATTAGTATTTAAGCTAATGGTCACTGCTCTACCTTTAATAACTTGATGTGCTGAGGTACCCATTCCTGAGTCCAGCATTGACATAATAAAACCACCATGAGTTACACCACCGGCATTCATATGAAATTCTTTAATAGTAGTAGTAAACTCAAATTCAGTATCTGATATTTTTCTAAACTCTAGTCCACCATTGTGTTTCATGAAACCAACTTTACTTATATTTCTAAAATTCTCAGTCATTGATTATTTATGTTCATTTAAAATTTTATTAGTTTTACCAGTTAGTACTTCAGTTCTTGTTGCATTGGCATTTGCATATATCCAATTTATTTTTATTTTACTCTTTTGGTTTGAACTTTAGCGCTTTACCATTGTTACAAAACCTTTTCCCAGTTGGTTCTGGACCATCATCAAATATATGCCCATGATGACTACCACATTTTGCGCAATGATACTCTGTTCTTGGGTAGCCTACGTGATGATCAGTCTTAGTTTCAAATACTTCTGGTTTACTTTCAAAGAAAGATGGCCACCCACTCCCACTTTCATATTTTTTCTCAGAGTCAAATAATAAAGTATCACATCCGGCACAATGATAAGTCCCTGTTCTTTTTTCAGAATTTAATTCACTACTACCCGGAGGTTCAGTTCCCTCTTCACGCATAATTAGAAACTGTTCTTGATCTAAAATTTTTCTCCATTCTTTAATATTTTTATTTTTAAAATCTGACATTTTTTTCAAAATAGATGAATGATTTCATATTGTAAAATAATTTTTCTCTTTCAAATAAAATAAATTATATTAAATACTCACCCATGATCAAATATGATGTCGTCGTTGTTGGAGCAGGTAATGCTGCACTATCATCTGCGCTAGCAGCAAAAGACAATGGCGCAAAAAACATTTTAGTATTAGAAAAAGCTTCACAAAAAGAACGTGGTGGAAATAGTAGATATACTAATGGAGCATATAGATTTGCTTATAATGGATTTTCAGATTTAAAAAAAATTATTCCAAGTTTAAAAAATTCAAACAGTATAGATTATGGGAAATATACGGTGAGTGACTTTTTAAAAGATATGAAAAAAGTAACTGACGGTAAAACTGATAAAGTATTATCAAAAACACTAACCTCAAAAAGTTTTGAAACAATTCATTGGCTAAGTAAAAAGGGTTTGAAATTTAAACCAATAGAGGGTCGACAGTCTTTTAAAGTAAATGGAGTAATGAAATATTGGGGCGGTTTAACATTAGAAGTTGATGGTCAAGGTGAAAAACTAGTGGATTCATTATTAAAAATTACAAAAAAAAACGGAATTAAAATTCAATATGATTCAGCGGCCACTGATTTAATTTACGAAGATAATCAAATTAAAGGTGTAGAAGTATTATATAAAAACAAACCTCAAAAAATTTATGCTGACTCAATTGTATTAGCCTGTGGAGGTTTCGAATCTAGCTCAGAAATGAGAACACGATATTTAGGACCAGGTTGGGAAATGGCAAAGGTAAGAGGCACAAAGCATAATACTGGAGATGGTTTAACTATGGCTTTAAAAGTAGGAGCATCTCCTTACGGAAATTGGTCAGGCTGCCATGCGGTATTTCATGACATGAATGGACCTGAGTTTAGTGATTTAAAAATAAGTAATAAGTATAGAAAAATTAGTTACCCTTGGGGGATTGTTTTAAATGCAAATGGAGAAAGGTTTGTTGATGAGGGTGAAGATTTTAGAAATTATACTTACGCTAAATTTGGAAGAGAAGTCATTAAACAACCAAACCAGATAGGTTGGCAAATCTTCGATCAAAAAGTGCGTCACATGTTATATCCAGAATATGATGTAAAATCTGCAACTATGGTTAAAGCTAATACAATTGAAGAATTAGTAAAAAAACTTTCAGGAGTTAATAGTGCAAAAGCTTTAGAGACAATTAGAGAATACAATGAATCAGTTAGAGATGACATTAAGTACGATCCTACGATTAAAGATGGAAGATGTACTGAGGGATTAAAGGTAAATAAAACAAATTGGGCTAATAAAATTGATCAAGCCCCTTTTTATGCTTACGGAGTTACATGCGGTATTACATTCACATTCGGTGGCTTAAGGGTGAATAATAAGTGCCAAGTATTAAATAAAGTCATGAAACCTATCAAAGGTCTTTACGCTGCAGGTGAGATGATCGGTGGTATATTTTACTTTAATTACCCAGGTGGAAGTGGTTTAACCTCTGGGGCTGTGTTTGGTAAAATTGCAGGACAATCTGCAGCAAGAGTTTAAAAAGGACACTTAATTTTATACTGATTAGCTAGTTTTTTTAATTCGTGCACTGTTTCTTTAGATAAATTAATTCCTGATTTTTTTAATCTAATTTCGTTAAGATACTCTGGCTCACCAGGATGTAAAATTTTTTTAAAACCTTTAGCTTTTTTTAGTTGTTTGACTTGTTTAATTCCATATTCAATTTTTTTTATAAAATTTTGATGAGTTTGAAAAAGATTTGTTCTTATACAGATGATCAAATGTCCTACATTTGCTGGGCCAGAAAAATCACTTATTGCATTTTTAACTTTTCCACTATGATTAGCGCCAGTAAATATGCCCGCAACAATATCCATCATCCAAGATAAACCCGCACCTTTCATGCCACCAAATGGCAACATAATACCCTCAAATGCTTTTTGACCATCATTAGTTGGTTTTCCAAATTTATCCAAGGCGTAACCAAATGGAATTTTAATATTATTTTGAGCTGCAAATTTTAATTTTCCTCTTGCAACCGATGATGATGCCATATCTAAAATAAATGGTTTATTTTTATTTTTTGTAGGACAACCAAATGCAAATGGACTTGTTCCAAAAAAAGGTGCCATGGCACCATGAGGAGGAAGCGCTTTAGATGCGTTTGTAAAAACCCAAGATATACAATTATTTTTAGCAGCTAGTTCTAAATAATTAGCTGCCATTCCAAAATGATTACTATTACTTATTCCCACCAAACCAATTCCATTTTTTTTTGCAAGCTGAATACATTTTTTCATTCCTTCATTGGCAGAAATAAAGCCAAGCCCGTTATCCCCACTTAAATGAAATGCGCTTTGTGAAATTTTTTTAAATTCCAATTTTGGTTTTGGGTTAGCGGCATTTTTATTTAATCTTTGGACATACACTGGAAGTCTTACAATACCGTGAGACCATACCCCCCGTTCATCAGCTCTAACCAACATTTCAGATACAACTTTAGAGTGTGTTGAATTTAATCCTATTTTGCGCAAAATTTTATTAGAGATGTTTTTAAGTATGGAACTTTTAACAAAAATATTGCGATGCATATATGTTGTTTAATTTATCATGTTGAAATTAGTTTAGTAATCTAGTTAATATTCATCATTATTAAATGTAATACTTAACATAAACTTAATAGGGGAAACAATAATGTTAAATAAAATTATAGCTACATTAGTTGCTTCTGTCATGATGATGTCTTCTGCATTCGCAGTAGATTATTCTGGCAAAACAGTAACAATGTGGATTCCATTTAAAGCTGGTGGTGGATCTGATACTTGGGCAAGAGCTTTAGCTCCAATCTTAAGTAAAAGTTTACCTGGTAATCCTGCAGTTGTAGTTAAAAACGTAACTGAAGGAAAAGCAATTGGAGCATCTAACAAATACTTTGCAGAGCACGGTAAAGATAAAGATGGTGTTGTAGTATTTGGTACTTCAGGATCAGTGCAACTGCCTTTTATTTTTAAGGATAAAAGAGTTAGATATAAATTCAGCGATATGTATCCAGTCTTCGCTAGCGGTACAGGTGGAGTTGTATACGTTAGAAGTGACACTGGTGTTAAAGATGTAATAAAAGATTTTAATAAAATAAAATCATCGAAGCTTGTATATGGTTCTCAAGGTAAAACATCTTTAGACGCAGTTCCAATTTTAGCTTTTGATATGCTTGGCATGGAAACAAAAGTTGTTTACGGAATGAAAGGTAGAAAAGGTGGAAGAGCTGCCATTCTTAGAGGTGAAACAACAATTGATTATCAAACAACTGCTTCATATTTAAAACACGTTAAACCACTTGTTGAAAAAGGTGAAATGGTACCTTTGATGACTTGGGGCGCTTTAAAAGATGGAAAAGTAGTTAGAGATCCTAACTTCCCTAATTTACCTTCTTTCCCAGAAGTATATGAGAAGGTAACTGGTAAAAAATTTAAAGGTACAGAAGCAAAAGCTTGGACTGCTTTATTTACAGCGGGTTTTGCAACACAAAAATACATCATGTTGCCAAAATCAGCTAGTGGTGCAACTAAAAAAGTTTGGACTAAAGCAGCAGCTAATATTGTTAATGACCCTTCAGCAATGAAAGTTATTAATAAGAAGCTTGGAAAATATGACCAAGTTACAGGAAAAGCATTGAAGCCAGCTCTTAAAAAAGCAACTTCAATTGACTCTGCTTCGAACAAGTTTTTACAAGCTTGGAAAAGTAAGAAGTAAGTATGTGATATAAAGAAGGGTGGATAATTCTGCCCTTCTTTAAACTCTTAGATTTTTTTAAATGATTGAATCTTTATTAAGCGCGCTAGTAATAGTTTTATCAGGTCAGTCATTTTTCTTTTTAGTTTTAGGTGTTTTAATTGGTCTTGTAGTTGGAGTCATTCCTGGTTTTGGAGGAACAGTTGGTTTGTCATTACTCTTACCATTTGTTTTTGGAATGGAGCCAGTTTCAGGTATTGCAATGATGATGGGCCTTCTATCAGTAGTGGCAACTTCTGATACATTTCCAGCAGTACTAATTGGAGTTCCTGGTTCAGTATCTGCTCAGGCGACAGTGATGGATGGCTTTCCTTTGGCAAAAAAAGGACAAGCTGCAAGAGCTTTATCTGCAGCATTCTTTGCCTCTTTATTTGGCGGCCTATTTGGTGCAGTTTTGTTAACAATGATAATTCAAATCGCAAAACCAATAATTTTAGCTTTTGGAACAGGCGAAATGTTAATGCTTGCAATATTTGGAATTTCAATTGTAGGAACATTAACCGGAACAAGTATTGCCAAAGGATTGGTGGCGGCATGTCTTGGATTAATCATAGGTGCAATTGGAATAGCTCCAGCTACTTCCGAATATAGATTGGATTTAAGTACTTTTTTAGATGTGCATAATCCAATTGTATCTTATTTGAGTGGAGGCATACATTTAATGGTCATTGCAATTTCAATATTTGCAGTACCTGAAATTGTAGAGTTATTAAGAACAAATAAGCCAGTTAGTGAAAAAGCAAGTTTAGAAAAAACAGGATGGTCACAAGGGTTTAAAGATTTTTTGGCTAATAAATTTTTAGTTTTAAGATGTTCGTTTATTGGAAGTTTTATTGGAATGATCCCAGGTATTGGTGGCTCATGTATTGATTGGATAAGTTATAGTCATGCAAAAACAACCGTTAAAAATGCTGAAAATTTTGGAAAAGGCGATGTTAGAGGTGTTATAGGACCTGAGTCTAGTTCTAACTCTAAGGAAGGAGGAGCTTTAATTCCAACTTTATTGTTTGGTATCCCAGGGTCTGGTGGAACAGCTGTTTTAATGGGGGGCTTAATACTTTTGGGAGTTGATCCGGGAATACAGCTTGTCGAAACAAAATTAGATCTTGTTTATACAATCATCTGGTCTCTTGCTATTGCAAATATTTTTGGTGCAATTATTTGCGCAACTCTTGCAAGACCAATATCAACACTCACAACAATTAACTTCACATTATTAGCTCCATTTTTGATTTCATTAATTTTATTTGCAATATTTAATTCAACTAGATCATGGGGTGATCTGGTATTTGCGTTAGCAATAGGTGTTATTGCTGTTTTCATGAAAAGGTTTGACTATTCTAGAGTTGCGTTAATGATTGGTTTTGTTCTTAGCGACGGTATCGAAACAAATTTATATCAAACTATTCAATTTTATTCTTTTAGTGAGCTTTTAGGTCGCCCGATTTTTATTATCTTAATTTTTATAGCTTTATTATCTATTTATTCAGGAATTAAAGTAATCGAAAAATCTAGAGAAATTCAAGGTGATGAAAAAAAACCTTTTACTTTTGATAGAAAACCACAATGGTTTTTTGTCATTTTAATGCTTTTAATTTCTGTTGGAACTTTTTTTGCAACAAAAGATCTTGAATTTCTTGGTAAAATTTACCCAGTAACTGTTTCTTTAATAATGTTTTTAATGTCACTTATTATCGTCATTCAGCTTATTTATGCTAATGAATATTCTTCTGTGCTATTTGATACTGAGCAAAATTTGTTAAATCAAAAAGATACTAGACCTTTTTGGCAACCAATATTATGGTTTGTTTCCCCTCTATTTTTATCAGTTATAATAGGTTTCTATATTTCCATAGGTTTATTTGTAATTATATTTTTGTCAAAAATTGCAAATATCGATTTTAAAAAATCTGTGGTAGGAGGCTTAAGTGTATGGTTTGTTTTGGCTTTAATTTCTCATTTTATGGTTATGGATTTTCCTCCTGGAATAATTCAAAGCCTTATAGAATTACCTTGGCCAATTAATTAATATGAGCGACCAAATTAAAATACCATGTCTTTTTATGAGAGGAGGAACATCTAGAGGTCCGTACTTTTTAAAATCAGATTTACCAGAAGATGTTACGCAAAGAGATAAAATTTTGCTTGCCGTCATGGGTTCACCCGATGTGAGACAAATAGACGGTTTAGGAGGAGCCGATCCTGTTAAAAGCAAAGTTGCGATGGTGTCAAAGTCAGAAGAAAGTCACGTAGATGTAAATTATCATTTCGCTCAAGTAAAAATTGATGAGCCAATAGTGGATACAAAGCCTTCGTGTGGAAATATGCTTATCGGAGTAGGACCTTTTGCAATTGAAAAGGGGTTGGTAGAAGCAATTGATGGTCAAACAAAAGTTATAATAAGAGATGTGAATACTGGTATGAAAATTGAAGAAATCGTACAAACACCAGATAAAAAAGTTTCTTATGACGGAAATTTTCATATTGATGGAGTGCCAAATAATGGAACTCCAGTTGAAATACGTTTCTTGGATTCAATAGGCTCAAAAACAAAAAAACTTTTTCCTACTGGAAATAAAATAGATTTAGTGAATGGTAAAGAATGTAGTTTAGTTGATGCGGCGATGCCTGTAGTTTTTTTTAAAGCAAGAGATTTTGGATTAACAGGAAATGAAAGTTATTTGGAGTTAAATGAAAATAAAAAACTTATAGATGAAATGGGAGAAATTAGAGTCGAGCTTGGTAAAAAAATAGGATTAGGTGATGTAAGTAAATCTGTAATTCCGAAGGTAGCTATAATTTCTAAAGCTGAAAAAGGCTCAATTAAATCAAGATATTTTATGCCGTGGAGTTGTCATAATGGTTACGCTATTACTGGATCTATCTGTTTAATGGCTGCATCAAAATCGAGAGACACAATATGTTCTGAGTTTTATTCTGATTATTCTGATCGAGGTACATTTGAAATAGAGCACCCCACCGGTATATCAAAATTAAATTTTGAAATTGAATATAAAGATACTGAAATTAAAAATCTAATAGCTGGAACAACAAGACATGCTAGACTTATAATGTCTGGTGAAGTTTATGTTCAAAAAAGTAAGCTTAAATAACTTAGATTTAAAATTATATTTGATATTTAAATCCAATGTTACAACTTGAAGCACCTATCTAACTTGATTTTATTGATTAATTTAAATAACTAGTTTGCAATGAAAAGTTTAGATAGTTTTAAAGCTCACTCAGAGCTTTTGGTAGGGTCAAAAAGTTATAAATATTATAATTTAAAAAAAGCAGCTAAAAATGGTTTAGAAGGCACAGAGAAACTTCCTAAATCTTTAAAAGTTCTTCTAGAGAATCTATTAAGATTTGAAGATAATTTGTCGGTAAATAAAGAGCAAATTTTAGCTTTAAAAGATTGGTTAAAAGACAAAAAGTCACCAAAAGAAATTGCTTACAGACCGGCAAGAGTTTTATTACAAGATTTTACAGGTATACCAGCAGTTGCAGATTTAGCAGCGATGAGAGAAGTGGTAAAAGAAAAAAATAAAGATCCAAATAAAATTAATCCTCTTTCTCCCGTTGATTTAGTTATCGATCACTCAGTTCAAGTTGATATAAATGGATCAAAAGATGCATTACAAAAAAATGTTGAAAAAGAGTTTGAAAGGAATGGAGAAAGATATTCTTTTTTAAAATGGGGTCAACAAGCATTCAATAATTTAAGAATTGTTCCGCCAGGAACAGGTATTTGTCACCAAGTTAATTTAGAATACTTATCAAAAGTAGTTTGGACCTCTGAAGTTAATGGTGAAACATATGCTTACCCTGATACTTTAGTTGGAACTGACAGTCATACAACAATGGTTAATGGCTTATCAGTTCTTGGTTGGGGTGTTGGCGGTATTGAAGCAGAAGCTGGTATGTTGGGTCAGCCTACATCAATGTTAATACCAGAAGTGATTGGATTTGAAATGAAAGGCAAATTGCCTGAGGGTACTACAGCTACTGATTTAGTTTTAACAGTTGTTAAAATGTTGAGAGACAAAGGTGTAGTAGGAAAGTTTGTAGAGTTTTATGGAGAAGGTTTAAATAATCTTACGCTCGCGGATAGGGCGACTATTGGTAATATGGCCCCAGAATATGGTGCAACTTGTGGATTCTTTCCAATAGATGATGAAACAATTAAATATTTAAAATTATCAGGAAGAGATCAAGAGACTATTGAATTGGTAAAATCTTACGCCAAGGAACAAGGGCTTTGGGCAGACAATAACGCAGTTTACACAGATACTTTGTCATTAGATATGTCAACTGTTGTACCAACAATTTCCGGACCGAAACGACCACAGGATAAAGTTCTTTTGACTGAGGCTGCAAATATTTTTAAAAATGTCTTAAAGGATATTACCAAAAGAGATAATCCAAAATCAGTAAAGGTTGAAAAAAATAGCTTTGAATTAGAGGATGGAAAAATTGTGATTGCCGCAATCACTTCATGTACAAATACCTCAAACCCAAATGTGTTAATTGGAGCAGGTCTGTTGGCAAAAAAAGCCAACGAGCTTGGTTTAAAAGCCAAGCCCTGGGTCAGAACTTCATTAGCACCTGGCTCTCAAGTCGTAACTGATTATCTAGATAAAGCTGGTTTAAGCAAACATCTTGATGATTTAGGTTTTAATACGGTTGGATATGGCTGCACAACATGCATTGGGAACTCTGGACCACTACCTGACGAGATAAATAATGCAATTTTAGATAACGATTTATTAGCTGTTTCAGTTTTGTCTGGTAATAGAAACTTTGAAGGAAGAATTAGCCCAGTTGTTAAAGCAAATTTTTTAGCATCACCTCCACTTGTGGTGGCTTATGCGATTGCTGGATCAATGAATGTTGATTTATACAAAGACCCAATAGGCACAAGCAAAGATGGAAAAGATGTTTTTCTTAAAGACATTTGGCCAACAAATAAAGAAATAGAGGAAACACTAATGTCTTGCTTAGACGCCAATATGTTTAAATCGAGATATGCAAAAGTTTCGGAGGGTCCAAAAGAATGGCAATCAATTACAACTGAATCTTCAAGCATTTATAATTGGGATAGTGGCTCTACATACGTTAAAAAACCACCTTTTTTTGATGGAATGCAAGATGAACCAGAAGGTTTTGGTGAAATTAGAGATGCGAGACCATTACTAATTCTTGGTGATATGATTACAACAGATCATATCTCACCAGCGGGATCTATTCCAAAGAATAGTCCAACTGGTGAATATTTTATGGAACATCAAATTCTTCAAAAAGACTTCAATTCTTACGGAGCAAGACGTGGAAATCATGAAGTCATGATGAGAGGAACATTTGGTAATATTAGAATTAAAAACGAAATGGCTCCAGGCACAGAGGGTGGTTTTACGAAACTTTATCCAGAAGGAACTGATACATCTGTTTTTGAAGCTGTTATGGAATATAAAAAAAGAGGAACACCATTAGTAGTTATTGGTGGCAAAGAATATGGAACTGGTTCATCAAGAGATTGGGCAGCTAAAGGCACAAAGCTTTTAGGTGTTAAAACTGTAATAGCTGAAAGTTTTGAGAGAATTCACAGATCGAATTTAGTTGGCATGGGAGTTCTACCTTTGCAATTTAAAGATGGTATGGATCGAAAAAATTTAAAACTAATTGGTTCAGAATTGATTACAGTAATCGACATAGAAAAAGGTTTAAAACCTCTTCAAGATGTAAAAGTTGAAATAAAATATGCAGACGGTACATCAAAAACTATTGATACTACTTGTCGAATAGACACTGATAATGAAATTCTTTATTATAAGAATGGTGGTATTTTGCAGTATGTTCTTCGAAACATGTTGTAGTTTTTTTTATCGTTAATTATTTTAATTAAATGACATCTAATTTTGGTGAAATAAAAATTTCTGACAAGCAATATAAAATTGCGGATATTTCAAAAATAGAAGGTATCAAAAATATTCCCTACTCTTATCGTATTCTTGCTGAGAACGTTATCAGGCAAAAATTAAACGGTACTAACGATTTAGCTGATAAACAGCTAGATTACTTGCTTAATTGCAAAGTTGGATCTGCAATTAATTTCATGCCCAATCGAATTTTAAGTCATGATATTTTAGGTAAAGTCATGCTAGTAGATTTTTTATCTTACAAAGAAGCATTAGAAAAAAAAGGAATAAAGTCAGATGATATTCAACCAAAAATTCCAATCGATATTGTAATTGATCATTCGTTACAGGTTGATTATTTCGGCAATAAAGACTCGGTGATTAAAAATCTTCAAAAAGAATATAGTAGAAATTCTGAAAGGTTTGCTTTCTTAAGATGGTGTTCGAAAAACTTAAATAATGTGAAAGTAATACCCCCAGGAGTTGGTATTTGTCATCAAGTAAATATTGAGCATTTATCAAAAGTTGTTTGGAATAATGACGAACTACTGAGCCCCGATACTTGCGTAGGCACAGATAGTCATACACCAATGGTTAATGCGATTGGTGTTTTAGGTTGGGGTGTTGGTGGAATTGAAGCTGAAGTTACCATGCTTGGTAAAAGTTTATCGGTTGCATTACCAGAAGTGATAGGAATACATTTGACCAATAAGTGTGTAGAAGGAATTACTTCAACTGATTTAGTTTTAACAATCACGGAGCTACTAAGAAAACATAAAGTTGTTGGAAGTTTTGTAGAATTTTTTGGTGAAGGTGTGAGTTCATTATCGGTAGGTGATAGAGCAACAATATCTAATATGGCTCCAGAATATGGCTCAACAGCTGTTCTTTTTCCAGTAGATGATAAAACTTTAGATTATTTACAAATGACAGGGCGAAGCAAAGAGGAAATTAAAATTGTAGAAGAGTATTCAAAAGCACAAAATCTTTGGAGGGAAGACAGAGATATACCTAAATATTCAAGGACTATTGAACTAGATTTGAATAAAGTTGTCCCTTGCGTTTCAGGACCTAAAAATCCTGAGGATCGTTTAAATTTAAATGAACTTGCTTCAAAAATTAACTTGCATTCTAATAATCTCTATAGTCGAGATATTATGACAGAAGAACACAAGGTAGATAATAGAAGTCAGAAAATTAAAGACGGTGATATCATGATTGCTGCCATTACAAGCTGTACAAATACATCCAATCCAAAAGGAATGATAGCTGCAGGATTAGTTGCAAAAAAATTGGTTGAAAAGGGCATTAAAAGAAATGAAAATATAAAAACATCTTTCGCTCCTGGAAGTCAGGTGACAGCAACAATATTAGAGGAAGCGGGACTTCAAACATATTTAGATCAATTAGGTTTTAATGTTATTGGTTATGGTTGCACAACATGCAATGGCGGCTCGGGCCCTTTAGATAAGGATTTGGCAAAATCGATTGAAGACAATAAAATTTACTCTGTTGCAATTTTATCTGGTAATAGAAACTTCCAAGGTAGAATTCATCCAAATATTAGAGCATCCTATCTTGCATCTCCAGCATTAGTTGTATGTTTTTCTATTTTGGGAAATGTGCTTAGATCTTTTGATAAAGATTCACTTGGCAAAGGTAAAGATGGAAATGACGTATTCTTAAAAGACATTTGGCCAACAAATCAAGAGATAGAAGATTTTGTAAAGCAAAGTTATAGACCTGAATTTTTTGTATCAAAGTATAATGAGGTTTCAGATGGAGGGAATTTATGGGATCAATTAAATATTCCTTCAACATCAAAATACGAATGGTCCGAGAAAAGTACTTATTTTAAAAAACCACCATACTTAGATAGCGTATCAGAAGATATGGAACTTCAATCTTCAATAGAAAATGTCAGACCGCTTGTAATACTTGGTGACTCAATTACGACTGATCATATTTCTCCATCCAATGCTATTACACAAGGAACGGCAGCAGGTGATTATTTAGAGTCTAAAGGTGTGAAGCCAGAAGATTTTAATAATTACACCACAAGAAGAGCCCATCATGAAGTTGCAAAAAGAGCAACATTTGCAAACTTAAGGCTAAGAAATCAAATGACACCTGGCAAAGAAGGAAGTTTTACAACTAAGTTTCCAGAAGACAAAGAAATGAGAATTTTTGAAGCAGCAACTGAATATCAAAAACAAAATACTACTTTAGTAGTATTGGCTGGTGAAAATTATGGATGCGGATCATCAAGAGATACAGCAGCAAAAGGACCGTTACTTTTAGGTGTAAAAATCATTGTCGCAAAAAGTTTTGAGAGAATTCATCGATCAAATTTAATTGGTATGGGTTTATTACCTCTGCAATTTAAAGAGGGACAAGGTATTGAAGAGTTAAATATTGAAGGTAGTGATGTTTTTGATTTTGTAAATTTAGATAAAATTAGTAATGAAAATAAAGAAATTGATTTTAAAATAAAGAAGATTACAGGCGATATTATATCAGCCAAATTAGATGTTCGTTTAGATACACCTGAAGAATTACAATATTGGAAAAATGGTGGTATACTTCCAATGGCATGGAGAGAAGAAGTTAAAAATAATGGATAAATGGATCCCAGCAGCTTTTTATCGAGGCGGTACAAGCAAAGGGGTTTTTTTTAAAGGTGCAGATTTGCCAACTAGTAATCAAGAAGAACTTAATAAATTATTTTTAAAAGTAATTGGCAGCCCAGATCTTAATGGAAGACAATTAAACGGTATGGGCGGCGGTGTATCTTCGCTATCTAAATGTGTAATTGTTTCTCCATCAAAACGTGAAGGAATAGATGTAGACTATACATTTATCCAAATTGCGGTTGATCAACCAATTGCAGATTGGTCTAATAATTGTGGGAATTTATCTTCCGCAGTAGGGCCATTTGCAGTTAATGAAAAATTAGTAGATGCGAAGGATGGAGAGATTACAGTTAAAATTTATCAAACTAATACTGATAAAATAATTCAATCAACATTTAATGTAAAAAATGGCTTTGCTGATCCTGAGGGAGATTATGAAATCGCAGGTGTATCAGGATCTGGATCAAAGATTAGATTAGACTATCTTAAACCTGGTGGCTCAGGGACTGGAAAGTTATTACCTACTGGAAATGTGATTGATGAAATTGATATTGATGGAAAAAAACTCAACATAAGTATTGTGGATGCAGCAACACCACTCATTTATATTAAATCAGATGATATTGGTCTTACTTGTACAGAGTCTCCAGATGATTTAGATGCAAATAAAGTTACATCTGAAAAAATAGAAAAGATTAGAAAAAAAACTGCAGTGATGATTGGTTTAGCGAAAGATGAAAATAGTGTCGTGCTTGGCAACCCCAGAATAGGCATTGTCTCAGAGCCAAGAGACTATGCTGCCTTAGATCAAAAAAAGATCTCCAAAAATAGCTATGATATTTGTACAAGAATGTTTTCAATGGGAAAAGCTCATAAAGCTATAATGGGAACCGCAGGTGTAAATATTGGTGTTGCTTGTGCAATTGATGGAACAATTCCGAATTTAGTAAAAAGAAAAGATGCAAATGTATTGGAGACTAAAATTGGTAATCCATCTGGCATTATTACTGCAGGTGCAGTTATTGAAAATTCTGACGCTAAATCAGCTGTCATGTATAGAACTGCTAGACCTTTGATGGTTGGAAAAGTTTATATTTAATTATTTTTTGCTTTAATTTGTTTACCATCTAGCCACTCAGCATTTTCACCTTTGTAGTGCTCTTTCTTCCAGATAGGCGTTCTTTTTTTAATTTCTTCAATAATAAATCTCGAAAAATCGTAGACTTGCTTCCTATGTTTGCATGCAACAGCAATAATAATTGAAATTCCACCAAGTGGCACATAGCCTTTAGCATGTTCAACAAATGCTACAGGATGTTGTAAATCTAATTTCTTAATTGCTTCATTATATATTTCTTCAAAACTTTTTTTCACCATTACATCATGAGAGTCATAAGTAATTCCTGTGACTTCTTTTTCATTATTATGATCTCTCACTGTCCCAATAAAAAATAAAGATGCACCACATTTGTGTGACTCAATAAATTTTTGAGCTTTATCTAAAGAAATATTTTTTATATCTACTACATCACAATGAAACATTACCCACCTCCTATTGGCGGTATAATTGATACAGCATCATTGTTTTGTAATTTATAAGCGTCTTCAACAATTTCATCTTTTGAGCTAAATGCAGATTTTTTAACCATTTCTAAGTAATTATTATTTTCTGGGAATTTAGTTTTGACAATTTCAATCATTTGATCTCTAACATCTTTGATTTTAGAATTTTCATTTAACTCAAGATCAATATGATCTTTATCAGAAAGCTCTCTGCAAACGCCAAATAATTCTACTTTAATTTTCATAATCGATTAATTTTACCAGATCACCTTTTTTAATTAATTTATTTTTTTGATCAAGTAATAACCAGCAGTTTGCTTTGACCAAACTATTAAGTTTGTAAGACTCTTGATCAGGAATAATTTTTACTCCTTTTTGATTAACAAATGCTCTTCGCAATTCAGTTAATTGAGGATTTTTTTTATAATTATGTAATAATTTTGTAGTTTTAAAACTAAC